>Ga0099364_10001585_pt1 | contig 37131 bp, 32 predicted proteins | sample TergutTh196P3_FD_73070 | JGI IMG/M metagenome (GOLD analysis project Ga0099364, IMG submission 73070) | Microcerotermes parvus P3 segment gut microbial communities from Pointe-Noire, Republic of the Congo - Th196 P3 | ecosystem: Host-associated > Arthropoda: Insects > Digestive system > Gut ... | reverse complement strand
TTCGCGCTCCGAGCGGGGGTAAATTCTCGCGCTCATTCTGGAGGAAACTTGTTACACTCTGCCCGCAGGCATCTTTTCGGTGATGCTCATGCACCTTCCCCGATTAGCCGTGAATTGTAACCTCCAAGGCGGCGTCGAATACCCGTCTTATTTTTTCTAAAGACGCAGGGCCTTCGTGCAGCTTGGTGCTGCCCACATAATACGTGGGTACGTAGTAGTAATCGTATTGTTCGGCTATGTCGGGGTGGGCAACCTCGTCTATTTTCTCTATCTCCAGAGCCTTATATTTGGCGTTTTCCTTGAACAACTCGTCCATCCAACGCAGCGCCGCTTTACAATATGGGCATGTTTTCATCGTAAACATTGTAACTTTCTTCATAAAATCCTCCGCTCTCATTCCCTGCGTTTGAAACACTAACCTCACTGTATCAAATCTTTCGGGATAAATCAAACAAAATATGGCAAGATGCGAGAGAACCTGATAAAATAGTTCTAACTGATACAAAGGAGTTGTTGCGTATGCAGGGATTAATGCATCCGGGCGGATATGAAATCACGAAGAAAGCTTTTGATGTTTGCAGTCTGCCGAAATCGGCAAAAGTCCTCGACATAGGCTGCGGCGGAGGGGATACCGCTTCTTACTTGGCAAGAGAATATGACCTTTGCATGACAGGGATAGACACATCAAAAGAAGCCATATCCAATGCAAAGGAAAAGTACCCCGAAATAGAGTTCATTAAAGGTGACGGGCAGTTTCTTGACTTCGATTCCCTCTCCTATGACTGCATATTGATGGAATGCACCCTCTCTTTGATAAAAAACCCCATCGAGGCAGTACACGAAGCGTTTTGCGTATTGAAAAAAGACGGGTTCATTATAATTCACGACCTATACCTGCCAAATCCTACCAACGACGATCTTGATGAAATCACGCAACTCAGGGATGCTAAACAGAAAAAAAGCGGTTCCGATTGCGGCGACGGCTTATCTCCATGCACGGTCAATGGCGCCCTTATTATGCGATATATTGATGCAGTCCTAGACGAGGTGGGATTTAATGTGATATTATTTGAGGACAGGAAAACGGATTTGGACAGTTTTGCCGCTGCGCTGATTATGGATGGAGAAAACCTTGAAGATTACTGCGGATCGCAATGGAGCAGGGAGCAAAAATCGAAAATTAGCTATTTCTTGCTGATAGCGCAAAAGGTGGAAGAATGACTACTTTATCAGAAACATTCAGCGTTTGCCCCGCGTGCCTGAAAAGAATACGCGCGGCGTATGTAAAAAAAGGCGACAGCGTATACCTTGAAAAAGAGTGTGAAGAGCACGGAAGGTTTTCGTGCCTTGTTTCCGTAGCGGCAAGCGATTATGAAAACTGGAAGGCGAACACGGTTAACGTCAAGCCAAAAGAAATCCTGCGGAGGTCAGAAAAAGGCTGCCCACATGATTGCGGTCCATGTGAAAACCATTTGCAAACGGCGTGCTGTGTCCTAATCGATGTCACAGACAGATGCGACCAGAACTGCGCCGTCTGCTTCGCGTCCGCTTCTCCCGATAAGAAAAAAGAGCCGAATATATCAGAGATTAGGCAAAAATATGAAGAACTGATACGCATGTCGGAAGCGCGCAAGTTCAACATACAGATATCGGGCGGAGAGCCTACGGTAAGGGACGACCTCCCGGAGATTGTAAAGATGGCGAAAGACATGGGGTTTGAGTATGTTCAGCTTAACACCAACGGCAAGAAAATTGGCGCTGACGAAGAGTATGCGCATACCTTGAAGCAGGCGGGGGTTGACGCGGTTTTTATGCAGTTTGACGGCATGGATGATGCAGTTTATTTGAATCTGAGAAATGAAGAGCTTCTTGAGACAAAGAAAAAGGCGGTGGAAAATTGCCGAAAAGCGAGGATTCCCGTGGCGCTCGTCCCGACGATTGTCCGAGGCGTCAACGATTTGGAAATTGGCGGTATTATAAAGTATATGCTCGAAAACACGGATGTGGTCAAGGGCATTCATTTTCAGCCCGTGAGTTTCATTGGGAAATACCCCGGCGGCTTTGGCGACGAACAGCGGTTTACAATGTTTGACACGATTAATGAAATCGAGCGGCAAACGGATGGAGCCATTTCAAAAGACGACCTTCTTCCAATCTCAACAGGGCATCCCCTTTGCTGTTTCTATGCCACCTTTCTCAAGCAGGACGATGGAAGCATATCATGTACAAGCGCGGGCAAACGCAACTCCGATTGCGGCGATGAGGCGTCTTGCGGCGACGGAGATGAGTCCTGCTGTGACGAAGATGAGTCCTGCGGCAACGGTGATGAAACTTGCTGTGATGGGAACGGATCCTGCGGCGATGAAGGCGAATCTTGCTGCGGCGGAGGGGAGACCTGTTGCGGGGAGAGCGAGTCGGGCGAGGAAGAGCCCTGCTGCCCTCCCGACATTGAAATCATCACGAAAGACAGGGACTATGTACTCAATAAATGGAAGATGGCCGGCGATGTGAGCGAAGACGGGTTTGACGCTTTTTTGAACAAAATCCGCGAAAACAATTTTACTCTGACAGGAATGGCATTTCAGGATGCCGCATCGCTAGACACCGAGAGACTGAGAAGATGCCGCGTTCAGGTACTTGGGGATAACGGCAATCTAATCCCATTCTGCGCATACAACCTAACCGATCTAAGCGGAAAATACCTGAGACGGACAAGCAGCAGGTGAGAAATTACAATGTATAGGAATCCATAATTTACGCGGCGGGGTCTAACTCCCGCCGCGCGTCTTGAAAATATGCTGTTAATTGGGGCCTTTGCTTAATCCCCGCTTTTTATAGCGGTCGCTCCAGTTGCCTGCGGGGCAGTATGCTTGGCATCTGCCGCAGTTCCAAGAGTTCACATGCTGCAGCCCGATAGTGTCTATTGGCATACGCTGCTCCGCCTCGCGAAGATCCTGAATCGTCGGTTCGGTTTCCGTCAAATAATCGTCGCGCCCCCCGAGGTCTTTTGTCATCGCTTGAAGCGCCTTCATGCATTTCGGGAGATTAACGAGGGTGTACTCATATGTTTTGCCGCCCATTTCCACATGCGCAAGCTCGTGCGTGCCATATGGTCTCAGCGCCCCTGTCGGGCAAACTTTCACGCATATGCCGCATTTTTCCGGATTGCAGAGCGGTTCTCCGCCATACATCGGGTCGGGCGGAAGCTCAAGCGTAGTCAATATCACGCCAAAGCGCGCACGGGGGCCATGCTCGGGCGTCAGAACGATGCTCATGTAGCCAAGTTCCCCTAGCCCCGCCGCGACGGCGGCGTGGCGAATGCTGATTTGCATACCGTTTGTCATAGGCCCTGTGGAACACGGCGTTGCAACAGCGTCCGAGTTTGTCTCGATAAATCGCGCAACCGAGTAGCAAACATACGTGAGCTCGAAGTTCGGCAGCATCGCATAGCCATACGTTCCATATATGCCCTTCAAATCAAGCCGCCCATCCTCGAACGCGCGGAAGTTTGCCTGCACAACGCCGTCAAGCAAACGCGCCCCGACGACAATCACCGATTTGCACCCCGGGAGGATATCGCATGGATGCTTTCCCTCCGGCGATGTTTCAAACCTGTCGATGCCGCTAACGCCGCAAAGCTCCATCCCCAATGATTTTGCGAACTCCTTAACCTGTTCTTTCGTAATGCTCATAGTAACACCTACCCTTTCATAGATTTATTGTCGCACGGAAGCCCGGATTGGCATTTGCCGCAGCCGTATCGAGGCTGATATGGCGCGCAGACCTTTCCGATATATGCGCCGCACTTCGCGTGATCCTTGCTGCCCGGCTTGTCCGGGAAATGCGCCTGTGCCTGACATCTGCGGATGCATGCGCCGCAGCGGTTGCAATATCCGAGCCAGTCGTCATAGTCGCGCTCGTCAGGCTGGATGTCCCAATCTGTGACGATGCTGATTAGCCGCCCCGCGCAGCCGGCTCTTGATATAAAGTTTGTAGAAAGCCCAAACGTCCCCAGTCCCGTGACGACGCCAACATGGCGCTCCGACCAGTTTGAAGAAAACGGGGGGACATGTTCCGTGCCAGGCGCGGGATTTGTCGATACCTGCATGATGAACTTGTCTTCCGTATAAGGGGTGACGGCCTTGTGCCCATCCGCCAACAGCGCGTCCCTAATCATCGCTCCAAGCGCGAGCAAAAACCTCTGCCCGTCAACTCGGGTGTATAGCCACTCCATAGACGGGACATCGTCGTTTTTCGCATTCGATTCAACAGTGCTGCGATTATACGGCAAGAATACCGATATGACGGACTTCGCCTCGGGCAGCCAGTCATGCGGCAGCAGGTGATGTTCGCCCACGACTTCGGGACGCTTTATCTCCATGAACCCCGAATCGTCCGCGCGTGTAATAGAGAAAATCGGACGCTCAAAGAAGCGCATGCCTTTATACTCGCCAAAGTCGTCCTGCTTGAAAATCGCGCTGTTGTTATTGAGATTATTCTTCGCATAATTGTTCTGCTCGTCGTCCCCGTCATCTACGTTCATCCCGAGGAAGTTCATCGGCGATTCGTCGCTAAAAGCATTAATGATATCCTGCAGTTTCTCCCTAGTCATAAATCAAACCCCCAAAAATATAAATTACAAATTACAATGTACAATGTACAAATAACAGATAACAGATAACAGATAACAGATAACAAGTAACAAGTAACAAGCAACAAGTAACAAGGGTCAGGAGTAATAAAATCTTGTTTGCAATTGCAACAAATAGCCTGTAGCGTAACTCCTAACTCCTAACTCCTAACTCCTAACTCCTAACTTTCAACTTCCGCTCCCGCGCTGCTTTCTTTTGCGACAGTGTTGTTAATATGGCTACTATAATGGCGAATGCTAGAACTACAAAGCCTACGAATCTGTAACGGGCCGCTGTTGACTCTCCGAATAGGGCGGTCGTGAGGTTCGTTATGATGATCGGGGACAAAAACCCGCCCAAGGAAGGCGCGGCAATGGAAATGAGCGCGGTCGCCGTCGCGGATGTGGATGGGTCGGTCGCAAGCGTCGAAACCATGAAGATACAGCGCGGCAGCATGATGCTCAATGACATGCCCACTATAAAAACAGCCAGAAACACTAATACAGGCGATGTCTGGAAAAAGCTGAGCAGCGTATAACCGACAAACACGGCGCTCAAACCGATAGACAGTGCGTAGTCGCCCGTCTTGTCGCACAGCTTGGCGAAAAACAGGCCGGAAACGACCCCGCCGCCCATCATGAACGCAACAGCGACGCCTGCCATTGCAGAGTCCCCGATTCCCGAAATATGCGTCGATATATTGCTCCCGCAAACTGAATAAATCATCATGAACAAAAACGCGATTATGCAATAGTAATATATTCTAGGGTTAAGCTTGCCCTTTGCCCTCTCGCCGCGGTCCCTCGCCGCCGATACTTTGTAGTTCGGCACGGCATAGCAAACAAGAATCGCCGCAGGAAGGCCGACGAGCAGCATAAGATATCCGCCATACCACATGAATCTGGCAAGAAGCCCGCCCATTATCCCCATGATGATTCCGCCCGCATTGATGACGGCGGACTGGTAGCCGGCGATGGACTGCCGCTCTGCGGGTTCAAAGTTGTCGAACAACAGCCCGAACATATTTGATATGAAGCATCCTGTAGATATGCCAAGGATGATGCTCAGAGTAATCAGGTGCCAGAACTCGGTGTTCAGAAGCGTGGCCAGAACACCGTTTAGCGTCAGGAGCAGCAGGCCGAAAACTATGACCGCCTTTTTTGTGAGAAGCCCCTTGTTTATCAGGAATGCGGCGCAAAAAGCCGCCAACGGCTGCGCCAAGCTCGACAATGCGAGTGCGGTTTGCACAAGCCCCAGCGAGTAGTCCGAGAACGCTGTCGTCCTGATTTGCTCAATTCCGGGCGACAGTGCCAACCCCGGCATCTGTATCAGCGCGACGACGAGAATCGCCCACATAATCTTCTTTTTTTGCTTATCCAATAATGCTGCCTCCAATTCATAACATGTTTTCATATACTATAATATATAAACCCTCAAAATGCAACCGCAACAGAAAAACGGATGCCATCTGAATAGACCGCACGGCAGGAACGAATCCTTATCGCTCCTGCCGTTTGAGATAATACCTAATAAATTATAACTGGCTAATTTCTCCGCTTGCTTTGTTCTTCCAGCGAGGTTTCAGCGGCAGCGGCCAGTTGAACTTAGCCGCACCGGGGCATGGACAGTCGTCCACGCAGCAACCGCAGTACCAACATTCTTCAGCATGTAAGATGATGGGCGGCGCTCCTTTTTCCGGATTTGGGATAAAAACATCGATTGGACATGTCTCCACGCAGTTATTACACCCCTTGCAGACATTGGGGTCGAATATCACCGGCACACCGGGCGTGGGAGTGTTGGGAATCGCATATACTTTCTGTTCTGACACCATTACGCCTCCGTTCTATCAGTTCTTTGGATTATACACGCCTGTATAATCCTTGTTGTGAGCCTCGTACTGCTTCGCCATGTCGCCCCAGAAGCGCATTGGCAGTTCGCCGGTTTGCACCTTGTCATTCTCCAGTTTCAGCGTCAGGAGCTTGTTCCATTCGGCTGGGTCAATCTGAGGATAATCGATGCGGTTGAAGCCCAGCGGAACACTGCTTGCCTTACGTGCAAGAGAAGCATGAACAACGATTTTAGCATACTCGATCATGCTGAGATCCTCAATCGAGCGCATCAGCTTGTGCGGATCGTGGGCGAACAGTTGCGGAACCGCTTCCGCTTCAATCCTCTCGATTTCCTCAAGCCCCATTTTAAGAAGCCGCTCGGTTTTGAACTCGCTGACGAAATATTGCATCGCGCGGGTGAGGCCAGAGTGCAGTTCTTTCCATTCGATGCCGCTCTCGCGCTTTGTAGGAGCAAAGATGCGTTTCTTTTCCTGTTCAATCTGGTCACGGTTGACTTCGGCATCGCCGACTTCCCCGACGTAAGCGGCGGCCTTGCGACCCGCGTAACGTCCCGTGGCGGCGGCGTAGCTATGATCCTCCGGCGCGAACATCTGCGTTCCGGCGGCATACAGCCCGTCCACCGTCGTTTTCAGGTTCCAGTCCACCACGAGACCGCCGCCATACCCGGCGTCGCGCCACTGCGGCGGGCTTTGTCCTTCGATGAACTTGTAGGTCAGCAGGAGGTCGCGGCCTATGTCGAAGCCGCCCTCTTTCATAGTGTTGACGAATACCCTAGTCGTGGATTCTTCCGCAAGCATCAATTCCCATGTGGCTCGCCGCTCTACGTCGGCCATAGCGGGGAAGTCGCCGTAAAACGGCAGCTCGTACTCGCCTTTCATGACGTCTTCCAATATTTTTCTTTCGACTTCGGGTTTTGGAAGCATTGCGCCCGCGTCCTCCCAGCCTTGTATCGGATAGGGGAGTCTGCGCCCGTTTGCATCGACAATCGGTACGTTTTCGTAGCTCGCGTCTCCTGCGCCGGTGTACCATTTATGCTTCAGCCCAGTGGCTATGCGCAAGCCTGTGGTGTTTTCCATCATCGTGAGAGTTGCGCCGGCTTTCCACGCCATTGCCGTGCCGTCGCCGCTGATGGCGCGCGAGTGCATGTTGCTGTAGCCGCCGTGTTCCATGCTCATCAGCCAGAGGGAGCCTGCGCCAGCAGTTGAAAGAATAACAGCCTTCGCTCGGAAAATCATAAACTCCCCGGTCCGGCTGTTGAGGCCTGTGGCGCCGATCACGCGCGCGCCCTGCACGCCGTTCTCGTTTAGCAGGCTGGTTCCCATTATGCGGTCGAATACCTGCACGCCCAGTTTCTTGCACTCTTTTTTGAGAATGGGCTTGAATGTGTTGCCCCAAACGCGGACTACGACGTTGTTGCGTTCTTCGGGAGGATTGAATCCGGGGTTTCCCATGTTTGGATCGGGCAGGTAGCTGTGTATGGTTCCGTAGCGCGGTGAAATCATGAATTTGGTTTCGTCGTCGCGGCCTTCCGCACCGACATATTCGTCTTCGGTGTCACGGATTTTTCCGCCCATTTGCTCCATTTCGAGGAGCGTGTCAAAATCTTCCCTGCACTGGATTTGGATTCCTATGCCGTTGCAGTAGGGGCGGTCAGACATATGCTGCGCCCAGTCGTCAGGCGTGACCCTAGACAGGGGGTTTGCCGGCGCGTCGCACCAGTGGTCGCATCCCGGCCCGCCGGAGCCGCTGCGCGATACGTCGCCTTTTTCAACCAGTGCGACCCGAACGCCCTGCCGCGCAGCGCTGATGGCAGCCCAACATCCCGCGATGCCGCCGCCTATCACAAGTACGTCGGTGTCGATCACTTGTTCCTGTCCGAACTTAACCGGATACGGCCATGCCGGAGGACGCCCTTCTTTTTGAAAATACTCATGCCATGTCGCCATTGCTCGACCTCCTTTTACTAAAGAAATTATTATTACTTGACTCTTAATGTTAATCCTATTCTCAAAGTATCCCTATTGTCAAGATATTTTTCAAACTCTACAAAATTTGTTGAAAAATTTGTTGAAATTGTAGAAAATTAGACATATAATTATGGTAACGAATCGAAGGAGGATCTATCATATGGCGAATATTAAAAGAACCAAGACAGAGCAAAACTTGATGGAAGCTTTTGCGGGAGAGAGTCAGGCACGCAATAAGTATTCCTATTTTGCTTCAAAGGCAAAAAAAGACGGCTATGAGCAAATTGCGGCTATCTTCGAGGAAACGGCAGGAAACGAAAAAGAACACGCAAAAATGTGGTTCAAACTGCTCTGCGGGGGCGAAATTCCCTCGACAGCAGAAAACCTCAAGGCCGCCGCCGCCGGGGAACATGAAGAATGGACCGAAATGTACAAGCGCATGGGAGAGGAAGCCCGAGCGGAAGGCTTCGCGGATATTGCGTTCCTGTTTGAGTCGGTCGCCGCGATTGAGAAGTCGCACGAGGAGCGTTATCTCAAGCTGCTCAAGAATGTCGAAGACGGATCTGTTTTTGCAAAGAATGTGAAATCCGTCTGGATATGCCGCAACTGCGGGCATCTTGTTGATGCTGAAACAGCTCCGAAAGAATGTCCCGTTTGCACCCATCCACAGGCGTATTTTGAACTGCGCGCAGTCAATTATTAATTTTAGGAGGATGAAATAATGCGTTGTAATCAGAAGTTTTATATCTGCAATCATTGCGGAAACATGGTAGGGCTTATTCAAGATAAGGGTGTTCCGCTTGTATGCTGCGGCGAGGATATGTCGGAGCTTGTTCCAAACACTGTCGAGGCAAGCACCGAGAAGCATCTGCCTGCGGTGACGGTTTCGGGAAACAGCATCGAGGTGAAGGTCGGCAGCGTGCTTCATCCGATGGAAGAGGCGCATCATATCACGTTCGTGTATGTTGAAACCGAGCAGGGCGGCCAGCGCAAATGTCTGAAGGTCGGCGAAGACCCTGTGACGTCGTTTGCATTCGTAAATGACAAGCCCATAGCAGTCTACGCATATTGTAATTTACATGGGCTTTGGAAGACGGAAGTATAGTTGAAAAGGCTTGGTAGACTGGCTCTTTTTTCGGCGGCTTTATTATGGGGCGTGTCGTTTGTCATGATGAAAAACGTCTTGGCAAACGTGCCGACCCTCTACATTCTGGCGTTTAGGTTCTGCGGAGCGGCACTGATATTGCTCCCCGCTTGCGCGCGCAAGCTGAAAAAACTCGATGGAGCGTATCTGCGCTGCGGCGCTTTGATGGGCGCGGCCATTTTGCTTGGATATGTGTTTCAAACATACGGGCTGCGCCTGACGACGCCGGGCAAAAACGCCTTTCTAACGTCGGTTTACTGCGTTATCGTGCCGTTTCTCTATTGGTTGTTCATCAAGAAGAAGCCGGACAGATGCAATGCGGCGGCCGCTGTGATTTGCGTTGCGGGAATAGGTTTCATTTCGCTTGACAGCACTCTCAGCATTGGCACGGGGGACTTGCTGTCGATCGTGTGCGGTTTCTTCTTCGCGCTTCATATTGTGTTCACATCGCGGTTTGTCGCGCAGCGCGATCCGATGGTGTTGGCGATGCTTCAGTTCTTCACTGCGGGCGCTGCCGCGCTCGTTTGCGCGTTTATTTTTGAATCTCCGCCATCGGGAGCGGGGAGCGCGGACATTCTGACCTTGGTGTTTCTCACTGTCGTATGCACGGCGGGCTGTCTGTTGCTTCAGGTGTTCGGCCAAAAATACACGCCGCCTTCTCAGGCTGCTGTAATTCTGACGCTGGAAGCCGTGTTCGGAGTGCTGGCGTCGGTCATACTGCTACACGAAGTGCTGACGCTCCAATTAATAGCAGGCTTCGCCCTAACCTTCGCCGCCGTAATAATCAGCGAAACAAAGCTAGGGTTCCTAACGTGAGGCTCCGCCCCACAACCCAGACCGAAAACACGGTAGATCACCCGTTATATTTTACTTATTTTATATTGCCGCATAGACGGCGAAATGGAGGATGAAATGGATTTTTTTGATGTCGTACACGCGCGCTACAGCTATCGGGGCGAGTTTGAATCAACTCCAGTTCCAAAGGATGATCTGATAAAAATAGTAACGGCAGGGATACATGCTCCAAGCGCGGGAAACGCACAGAGTCAGCGTTTCTATGTTGTAACAAGCGATGATATGCTTGCTCAAATCCGCGAGATTTTCAAGCATCCGGGCGTCGCGACAGCTCCCGCTCTCATACTGCTCGTATCGAAACTGCTAAAATTCGGTCCGCAAGGAATGGACAGCGTTTTTGAGCTTCAGGATTATGGAGCGGCAGCGCAAAATGTTCTTCTAGCTATCGCGGACTTGGGCTACACGACCGTGTGGACAGATGGGCAGACAAATTTCAACCCGGATTTTCAGGAGAAAATAAACACGCTGCTCGGATTATCGGAAGACACGAAAGTCAGGGCGGTTCTACCCATTGGAATACCAAAAGACAAAGACGGCAAACAACCACCCCGCAAACCCTTCGACGAACTTGTGACTTTTCTGTAATACCGCAAGGGACATTTTTGCCGGCTGAAAGGCGTTAAGGCGGCTGTTGCGAATGTGGATGCTGATATGATGATTCAACATAGCATCGTTTCTGGGAAAGCCGGATTATAATGAAAAGCCCCTCGACGGCGACGTTTAGCCGCAGGGGGGCTTGAAAATTCCATAGCGTCGGTCATACTGCTGCACGAAGCGCTGACGCTCCAACTAATCGCAGGCTTCGCCCTGACCTTCGCCGCCGTAATAATCAGCGAAACAAAACAAGGTTTCCTGAACCCCGAATCGAAAACGCATTAGGCTCCTCGCTAGAACAACAGAGGGCAATTTTTAATATATCTCTCGACCACGTCAAAACGTCTAAATACAGCGGCGATGGTGCGTCCGTCGATTCCTTGCAATTCCGAATTAAAATGTTTATGAAGGCAATCCACAAGGAACTCCTCGGATTTCTGGTAAATTATATCCTTATTATTCCCAAACACGTCTTTCGCCTGTGAAAAGCTCCTGTGTGTAAGACCATTCAAGGATATATTCATTTTGAGCAAAAGTTGCCTACCCATCATCATAGCGATGAAATGCTGACTATAAGGGCGCTGAGCCTGAACTTCCGGGTTGTCGGTAGACTTTCGTCTGTTATTGTCGCAATAGCGGAATATAAGCACGGCAATTATCATTTGCGCCGCATTCAAATCAGTGAAAATTCTTTTGTAGTAAGTGCTGAAAAATTCATGCTTCTTATGCTTTGCAAGATGAGGAGCATCTTTCCAAACGGATAAGACCGCTTCAGCAGCGACAGTGGAAGGAATAGTATCAAGATTAGCATGGCTCGCTACTTGAGCGTCCTTTTTTCTTTTATAAACATATCCTAACTCTTTTGCGCTTTGCTCAAGGAGTATCTGATTCTCGTCGTTTGACCGCAAATCGCGAAAATCAACAGGGCTCTGGCTGTTTGTTGCAAACGTAATGTCCTGCACTACGCTTTCATCGGAACTGACTTCATAAAGCCTAACGAGAATATCAACATCGGAAAAATCAATGTCCGGATTATCTCTCATAGTTTGCTGTATTGTCTTGCAGGTCTGACCGCCGTTGATAATCTGCATATTCTCGATAATGACTTTCCAGTTGCTCTCTTGTAGATAGTTGGCGCTGAACTTACGGCATACGATGGTGATTCCATTGTTATAGAAGAAGAAGTTGCTACGCTTGCCTTCATCTATGAGCGTATTGCGTATTCCTTCATTGACGGCGTTTTTGCCGAGGAATTTTCGGATATTCTTCTCAAGCAAGCTGTCTTCATAAGTGTCCATAAGCCGATATATTTCCGAAATGCAGACCCTTCCAAGCATAACGCTTTTATAGTTAAAATCCTCACGGAGGGCCTTCCCGCTAAACTGAACTGTAGCGTCTATGCTTTTTGCTTTAGTCGTGTAGCGGATGATATCTTCATGGTTAAAATAGTCGAATCGCACTTGGTTCTGACCGCTGAAGTTGTTTTCGATATGATTTTGTCCATCAATGTTCCACTTTAGCCCATTGTTTACGCACACATATGTTACAAACGGGATATAACCATCCAAAAGATACGAATGAATCTCTGTGACGGCCTTTCGGCTGTTTTCATTCAGCTCCATTTGCTTTTGAGGGTCAAAAACGGCTCTGACTGTATTGACTGCCTTCTCAATTGCATTTGCGGGGAAATTCGACTCTTTTTCCAAATCCCTCGTATATTTTGCTTGAAACAGCATAACGTGAATTTGTGAATCCTGCTCCTCCGCGATATAAGCGGCATCTAATCCGCCATCGCCTGCATTATCTGTAACATATCGGATAGCGTCCGACACCTCTGTATCCAAGTATGCGGAAACAGCTAACATCAAAAATGCTTTTGATTTTTTTCTGTCTTCATCTGTTATATCGGCAAAGTATACTGGATTTTCTTTAATCAAGTTCAAAATTTGGTTATCGACGATTTGCTTTGCGATGTTCATATGCATATCCGCCTTTCGATAAATTTCGCGACGCTACCCCCTTATAACCGCTTTGGTTTTCCATTTTCCTCGGCTGAAGTAGATGCAGTTTACCAACAGGTGCAAGCCGAATGCGATTATCATTGACAGGTAGATCGCTTCCGGTCTGCCGCCGGGGTATTCGGCGGATTTTGTCATATTTACCAATATGACCGTCAGCGGCAATCGGAGCGCAACATTAGTCACAACGGTTATGACCAGTTGCGTCATCGTGTCGCCCGCGCCGCGCAGCACGCCGCCGATGACGAACGACACCGCCATAAGCGCGTAGGCGACGAGCATAATGCGGATCATCCTGCTGCCCAAGTCGGTTATCAGCGCCGTCCGCGCGGGATTCGGGTCATTGATGAACAGGCTCAATAGTTGCGGGCTAAACAGCAGCATGGCGACTATCACGATTGCCGACGCACTGAGCGCCATTGTAAGCACTATCTTGAACCCGCGCATTACGCGATCTGTCTTGCCCGCGCCGATGTTTTGCCCCGTGAATGTTCCCGCGGTCATGTTGAATGCCTGCGCGGGCATCATCGCGAACTGGTCTATTCTCATAACTGCGGTGTGCGCCGCAATAAACACCGCGCCGTCAAGCATGCCGTTAAACGGAATCTTCACCGCGTTGATAAAGCTCTGCACCAGCAGGAAGCTCATCGACATAATCATCTGCTGCAACCCGCTTGGCAGCCCTATCCGCACAATGAGCTTGACGATTCTCTTAGTGAACCTGACCGTTTGCCTGTTGAGCGTCAGCGTGTCTTTCATGTTCAGCAGCCGTATAAGGCAGACGATCGCCGAAAGGAACTGCGAAATAACCGTCGCCCAAGCGGCGCCCGCGACGCCCATGCCAAGCCCGAATGACAGTTGATCGGGGCTTGCGACCATCCAGATGTCGAGCACTATGTTCATGACTGTCGTGCCGAAGAGCACTATCAGCGGAAATGTGCTGTCCCCGACGCCGCGCAATATGCCCGCGAGGACATTGTAGAATCCCATCCCCACGAAGCCTATGAAGATGATTCTAACATAGGCGCTTGCATCGTCATAAATCTCAGGGGGGCAGTTCGTTATCCGAAGCACCCAGTTGGAGATTAACAGTCCGAGCACCGTTGCGAATGCCGATGCGATGAATGTCAGCACGAGCGATGTGCCGACCGTCGATGAAAGGTTTTCCTTGTCCTTGGCGCCGAAGAACTGAGATACCAGAACTCCCACGCCCACGCCGATCGCCATGAAGAACACCGCAAACATAAATTGCAATGGCATGGTCACGCCTATTGCGGACAGCGCGTTTGGCCCGCAGTATTGCCCGACGATTATGCTGTCTACCGTGCTGTATAGGAGCTGCAATATATTTCCCATCAGCAGCGGAATGGTGAATAGGATGATCGACCTCGTGGGATTTCCCACCGTCATGTCTTGCGTACCGAATATCGATTTTACTTTAGCTAACAATTTCTCCACCTATCTTTAATTTTATTTATGGTATTCAGTCCCTTGCGCTCGAAAGACGTTTTTTTCCTTCCTTTTCGCTCAGAAGAGACCTCCATGCCTCTACTGAGCGCCGCTCCGCATCCTTGCTCCGCTGTCGGAAGCAAAATAAACGTCTTCCTCGCCGGGACAGAATAGATATCTTTACTTAATATACAACTTTGAGTTTTATCGAGATATCTCCGTCTCCGCTCAGGGTTTTGGAAATTACGGTGCTTCTTTTTTTGGAAATGATCGACATGCCGCTGCCTGTGATGATGAAGGGCGACGAGAGCGCAAACATGTAGTCCGCGTCGTAAATGCGCGCCTTGGCGTTGCCTGCAGTCATGTTTACAAGCTCGCACAGTGCGTCAAGGATGTCCTCCCTCGTGAGCTCGTCTTCTTTGACGCCTATCATATAAGAGCAAACGGCTTTCATATCTGCTTCTTCCACCGATATGAATATCATTCCGCTTTTTTTGCTGTTAAGGCTCATTACGCCGGTTATCCCGTAGAAATCGGCGTCCTGCTCCGCCATCGACGCTCTGAGCGAGAAACTTGAGGTTTTTGAAATAACCTCCACAAGCGCTTCGGCAAATATCGAGCCCAGATCATTCAACGATAATGTGTCCATCTAAGCATCACCTTCCTAGTAGTCCATTTCCGAAATAACCGTACAAAAATTGTAGTGGATTTTTTCGTCTGCCTAGGCGAAAGCCCGCAGGAATACCACTGGTATTTCAAGGGATTTCAACGACGGCAGGCGGGAAAAGACGCTGCAAGGTTTGTGGGGGTATTTCGGAAATGGACTACTTATTACCACACCGATCCTAAACATTCCGTTATTTTCGTTTGCAGCTCGTCAACGGTAAAAGGCTTCGTCAGATAATTGTCAGCGCCCGCGCGTATTGCGGAGACAATGCTGATTTTTTGGCTTTCCGTGGTCACCATCATAACGGGGATGTCCTTATATTTATCGCTGTTTTTCATTTCCACAAGCACGTCGTAACCGCTCATTTCGGGCATGTTCCAATCTAATAGAACCAAGTCGATGCTCTCATAGCTCTTTGAAAGCTTCTCAAGAGCCTCTATCCCGTCCTGCGCTTCCTCCGTTTCCATTTGGAGCATTTCAGCGACAGCCTTGATTATTTTCCTAATTGCCGAGGAGTCGTCAACGACAAGCAGTTTCATTAAATCACTTTCCTTTGGTATAATAGGTTAGGTTCTCAAAATGATTGGTGTCGTAGCCATCTTCAAACAAATCATACAGGACGTAGTTTCCGGTGAACAAAACCCCGCCTTCCGTCAGCGCATCGTGCATTTTCGCTATGGTCTCCCGCTTTAGATCCATTGAAAAATAAATTAAAACATACCTGCAAAAAATGATGTCGAAATGGCCGAGCAGTTGGTAGTTGCCCTTTAGGTTAAAACATTTGAACTTCACCGCGTCGCGGATTCTTGGGTCGATGGCCCATGCCGCGCCTTTTTCTTCAAAATATCGGGCTCTGTTTTGGTCGCTCAGCCCGCGCATTATGCTGATTTTATCATAAACGCCTTTTTTCGCGATGTCCAGAACGCGGCAGGATATGTCCGTCGCGAGGAAATCAAAGTCCGAAAGGCTGACTCCATGTACGTGGTTTTTGCGCAAGTAGTTGTCCACGCACATGACGGTCGAATAGGCTTCCTGCCCTGTCGATACTGCGGAGCACCATATCCTCGCGCGCGCTTTTTTCCCCGATGCAATCTCTTCGACCAGCTTTGGAAGGTATACTTCCTCCAAAAACTTCCAGGGCAGCCCATCGCGGAACCACAGCGTCTCGTTCGTCGTTATCGCGTCAATGATCTTTTGGCTTATTGATGGGTCCGAACTTGATTTTATATGGCTATATAGCTCTCCGAATGTTTCGGCGCCGACGTCGATCATCAGCTTCGTGAGCCTTGTTTCGATTAGGTACGCTTTTTCCTGCGGGATGGCTATGCCGCAGATATCGATGATATATTCCCTGAAAAGCGAGAACTCATTGTTGCTGATTCTGCTCATTGAGTTACCTCGAACAGTAGCTTTCAATTTCTTGCGAAATATCTTGCAAATCTAAAATCCTATCCGCAAAGCCGCTCTCGATGGCAACGCGCGGCATTCCGTAGACAACGCATGTTTTTTCGCTCTGCGCGATGCAGTAACAGTCTGTCTTTTGCTTCAGCGCGGCAAGCCCTTTTTCTCCGTCGCGTCCCATTCCCGTCAGTATGACAGCCAATACGCTCTGTCCCGCGAAAGAATCTGCAACAGACTCGAAAAGCTTGTCGGCGGCGGGGCGTATTCCGTTTATCGCGGGGGAATCGTCTAGCAGAATACGGTTTTCCTCGTCTAGCTTCATGTGTAATCCGCCCGGAGCGATATAGACAGTACCCGCATCGATAGGCTCTCCGTCTTCGGCAATTATGATTCTCAGTCGAGACTTATGATTTAGATTCTGCGCCAGCGTTTCCGTGAATTGCGGGAGCATGTGCTGGACGACCAAAACGGGTATCGGAAAACCATGGCTGATTTCCGACAAGATTGCTTCAAGGGCAAGCGGGCCGCCTGTCGAAGCTGCTATAAGAACAATTTCCGGCCGAAAGCCGCCTTTACCGGTGATTTTCTGGGGTTTTTCCCGCTCGTGCTTCGGAGGCTCGGTCTTTTTGTCGCGTTTTTCGCGCAGCGCCCCAATAATCGCGGCCAGTTTTTGCTTTATAGCATCATAGTTCTCATTATAACTGCTATGTATGGGTTTAGTCAAACAATCCGCCGCGCCTTTGGTCAGCGCGTCGCCGCAGATTGCGTCGCTTGCGGACGAGGGGCGCGCGGTTATCAAGACAAACGCTTTCGGGAGTTCCGAGGATACCGCCTTGAGCAGCTCGTCCAGCCGTCGTGTTTCCGCGTCTATAACGATGATTTCAAAGTCGCCGAGCCTTATTTTGTCCAGCGCTTCGTCCGCCGCAGAGACACAGGTTACAGCCGCGTTTCCGTCCAGCTCCTCCACGGCTTTCGCAAACATTTTTTTATACATTGCCGACCCGTCGGCAACCAATATCCTAAGTTTCCTCATATTCAATCTATTTTGAAAGTAGATGCGAACGCCTCAAGATCGCCCGCAATTCTATACAGTTCCTCGCTCGAATGTTTTGTGGAGTCCGCGCTTTCCCTAAATGAGCCGGCTTCTTCGTTTATGAGCTGGATATTCCTTGATATATCCACTACTCCGCTGGTCATTTCGGTCGCCGCGCGGTTTATCTCGCTAATGTTGTTTGAGGCGCGTTCCGAGTTCATGGCTATCTCCTGCGACCCGATTACAAGCTCGGCTGTGGATTTTGCTATTTCATTGACGCCCTTTGTCGATTCGAGAACGGTTTTCGTCACTGAAAGCGCGCTCGAAGATATCCTGCTTATCTCATCCGATATTTCATTCAGTCTCTTCGCGGCAGCTGTTGATTCATCTGCTATTTGGTCGCTGCGCTTGCCCTGCTCGGTTATTTCCCTGGCGAAAGAGTTCATGAACTCCGCCATCCCGTTGATGATGGTCGTTATTTCCAAGACCGCGCCGACCGCTTCGGGCATGTTCTTTTGCATGTTCTCTATTTGTTCGGCGATTTCATCGGTCGCCTCCGTGGTTTGCTTCGCAAGCTCCTTGACTTCGTTTGCGACGACCATGAAGCCCTTGCCCGCTTCGCCCGCGCCCGCCGCCTCGATCGCCGCGTTCAGCGCGAGCATGTTCGTTTGATCCGCAATGTCGCTGATAAGGCTCACAATTTTGCCTATCTGCTTGCTTGCCGCTTCGAGCCGCTGGATAATCGAGCTTGTGCTTTTTGCCTTTTCGTCCGCCTCGGACATCTTGTTTCTCGCCGTGACGCTGTGTTCGCTGACATTCATCAGGGATTTGTTAATTTCCTCAACGCTATCCGCGACGCTGTTGACGGAAGCGGAAACAGCCGTGACCGATCCGGACGCCTTTGAAATGCTGGTTTGGATGCTGTCCACAAGAGAGTTTGACTGCTCCACCATCGCGCTTGTTTGCTCCGCCGCCGCCGCAACGGTGCTGATGGTCGAGTTTATTTGCTCTATCGAGGACGCGACCGCGCTAATATGCGTGCTCGCCGTTGAAAGAGAGTTCGCGGATTGGGTCATTCCCGCCGAGAATTCTTCTGTCACAGTGCTGACTGATGCGGTTTGCTCGTTGAGTCTCGCGCTGTTTTCCGCCATGCGCGTGGAGATCGAGAGCATTCTTTGCGCTGTTTCCTGAAGATGCACGACCGTCGTCTTCAGGCTTCTAACGCTCAAATTGCTAAATTCTATTAAACCGCTGCATCCGTCGAAAAGCTGTCCTATTTCGTTCTTTTGATTTTCGGGCAGCTTCACCGTAAAGTCGCCGCTTGCCGCTTTTTTCATCGACGAGGAGAGGATTTCGAGCGGCCTTAGCATCGATTTCGGGAACAGTATCGAGAAGAGGACGCCCGCTATGACTGCAAGGGTGATAAAAGCCAATATGATGACATCCATGAGTGTTCCCGCGTGAATGATTCGGCTTGTTGTTTCGCTGATTAGCTCGATATACAGTTCTTCGAGCTGCGTCAACCCGTCAATGACCTTCCCCGCCGTGGGAAGGATAACCTCGAAAAGCTCGCTTATGGCTTTGTCCGTATCGCCTGCTTGGTTGTACCCCAGCAATACCATCGCTTCGCGGTGGATGAACTCATGAGGGCCGGAAATGTCCATCAATAACGCGCTAATCCTTGGATCAGTGATTTGAGCCCCTTCTTTATCCAGCCATAGCCCGAGCGCGCAGGCTTTTGGGTCGAGGGACCCCGTGAACTCCGTGCCGGAATACACTGTCTCGGTTAGGTTCTGCCTCCACACGTAATGCGCGTTTACCACGCCTTTCACGCCGTTTGATTCCATTTGAAGTTTGTTCAGGTCGCCGGACATAGCGGTAAGCCTATAGATGGATGCCAGTCCGGTTATGCCCAGAATCAGGCCGATAATAGAAATGGACGTAAACGCAAGCATAAGTTTCGTTTTGACTTTCATGTTCCCCAGCTTTCCTTTCATTTATAGTTGAGAAGTAAACCTATGTTAATGATTTTATACAGTTTTTCGCCGATTTCCGCCAGACCTGATATGAAGAATATCCCCTCGTCGTCCTCTGTTTTATGGGGTGGAACTATTTCGCTTTCGCTTATCGATATGAGGTTGTCCGGTTTATCTATAAGCAGTCCCATTTGGTCGTTTCCGTTTGTCATGGGCTTAAAAACCACCGCATGAGCCGCATTTGCATTCCTGCCTCGCCCAAGCAGCTCGGATAGGCTGAGCAGCGTTACAATCCCGCCTTTTATATTGGCGATTCCCGCCACCGCTCCCGGCGCGGCGGGAAGCGGCGTATACTCAATATTCCGCACGACTTTCTGCACAAGCGTAACATCGACCGCAAAATGCTCGCCCTCCGCAAGAATACCCAAACCTTCCATAAGCCACAAACTCCCAACGCGGACAAACCGCAGCGCATTAATTACAAATTACAATGTACAAATAACGATGAACAGGTAACAAGTAACAAGTAACAAGTAACAAGTAACAGGTAACTCCTAACTCCTAACTCTCAACCCCTGTCCCCTGACCCCTGTCCCCTTGCGGTCGAAGACCGCGTTTTCCTGTGTTTGTCGGTTTCTACTTTCTCGGCTATTGCGGTGGGGTTTAGGAACACTAGAATTTTCTCGCTGTATGTGCTTGTTCCGTATATGTACTCGCTGTAGAGACGGTCTTGTGCGAGTTCGAATGTGCCTTCGATTTTGTCAAGCACTTTCCCCGCAAGAAGTCCGATGGGCGCCGAGCACAGTTTTAGCGTAATGAGATAGAGACGCTCATTCTTATAGCCGCGCGCTCTCACCGGAATGAAGTTCTCCGGCCTGATGATTTGCACTGTTTCCTCCGCGATATTGATATATTTTCCCGTTCCAATTTCTTGGATTTGCGCAGGATCGATAATCTCTATCCTAGATATATCGCAGGTTTCGAGCGCATAATACTCCGCGCCCGAGCACTTGAAAACGATGTATTGCTTTTCTTCGCCGTCGTCCCCAATGTCCTCTTCTTCAACGGCGGCAGCCCCTTCGATTTCCATCAGGCGCAGAATACCTTCCGCATTCAATATCGCGATGGCGCTTCCGTTGCCTAAAACAGTGACGCTTGAATAGCATAGGCAGTTTTTCAGGTATTCGGGCAGGGGCTTGACAAGCGTTTGCTCGGTTTCAATAGCTTCGTCTATGAGGAGCGCAAAGCATCTGTCGCCTGTTTTTAGCACAAGGCACTTAACCACGTCCCGCCTAAGGTTTTCCTCAAGCAGCGCTTGCGTCGGCGGCAGTGGAAGCCTCTTTGCTTTTGCGTTTATTTCTTCCATCGTCAGCAAGGGTATGATGTGCCCGTCCATGCTCAACACAAGCGAGTTGTTCAGCCTTTCGATTCTTCTTGACGGCATGGAGCGCCGTATCCTCACTATGCGCTCCACATTTACTTCGGGCACGGCATATTGGATGGAGTCTATGGTTATTATAAGGGTCCTCAGAACGGAGAGCGTCATAGGCATTTTCAGGCGAATGGTCGTGCCTATGTCAATTTCGGATTCTATTTCAATCGCGCCGCCCGACTTTTCTATATTTGTTTTAACGATATCCATTCCGACTCCGCGCCCTGATAGGTTTGTCACCTCTTTTGCCGTCGATAGCCCAGGTTCCAAAATAAGCGCAAGTATGTCGCTTCTATGTATTACCGAATGGGCGTCTTCTGGCAGCATTCCCCGTTCTATGCCTTTGAGTTTCAACGCCTCCGTGTCTATGCCGGCGCCATCGTCGGTTATCTCGATTATTATAGACCCGTCGCGCATATGGGCGTCAAGTGTGATTTTGCCCTTTTTGGGTTTGCCGAGTTCGGTGCGGCGCCACGCATGCTCAATACCGTGGTCGGCAGCGTTTTTAACAAGCTGCGTAATCGGGTCGGTCAGCACGTCTAATAGATATTTGTCGAGCGTCACGTCGCCGCCCAGAGTTTCAATTTCAATCTCTTTGCCGAGCGCTTTTGCGGTATCGTGGATTATTCTGGGGAACTTCCCGAAAATCAAGTTGATTGGCTGCATTCTCGTTTGCATGACCCGTTCCTGAATGTCGCTTGTCAGCCTTGTCATGTCGTGCAAAATCGGCATTATGCCGGCGATTTCTTTTCTATGCTCCGTCACTACAGAGTTTAGCCTGTTGCGCGCAAGAATCATTTCGTTGGCTAAGTCCACCAGAGCGGTTATCGCCGAAATGTCGAGGCGTATCGTATCGCCGCTTCCTTGCGCGGACGCTTTTGTATATACCTGCTCTATATCCGTTTTCGGCAAAATGCCCGCGTTTCGGTCCTTTACGGCGCTTTTTGGGATGATTTCGGGTATATTTTCAGATTCCTCGCCGGGACTGATAGGAGGTTTCCCAATAGCGCCCTCCGAATCATCGGATTTTTCGCTTTTTGAGCTAAAAAGGTTTTCTTTGGACAGAAGGTGAATGTGTTTTGAGTCTATTTCGGTCGCTATTGAAAACAGTTCAAACTCCAAAACGCTTGTAACAAGGAGTTCCAGCGTGGAGGTATCGCTCTCGGACAGCGCTTTGATGATTCTTGCGGTCGTGGCTGCGGGGTCGGGGTCCCTGATTATCTCATCGTTTTTATTATTTACTATGGCTTCAAGGATGGCGCCTATTGACAGGATACCGTCAAACATGATTTCCGGGTGCTTGTAATATTCACCAAGCCCTCTGTTGAAGCCCACGTTTACATAGTATACTTTATGCCCGCGCCGCATAGCGTTTTTGATTGCCGTTTCCGTTTGCGGGTCGCTAATGGTAAATGGGGTGCTGGTTTCTTCGGCGATTTCGCGAGGTTTCTCGGGGGTTGAATATTTTTTGAGCGTTTCAATAAGCATCGTTGTGTCGATTGTTTCATCCGAATGTATGTTGTCCACCAAATCCCTTAAACAGTCCACGCTTTGCAGCACGATGTCGGCAATTTCGCTGTCTATCTGCAGGTTGCCGTCTTTGATTTGCGTGAAGACGCTTTCAAGCTCGTGTGCGACCGCGACTATTTTGTCAAGAAAAAAGAACCCCGCCGTGCCTTTTAGACTGTGCGCGGTGCGAAAAACGCTGTTCATCAGCTTTGGTTCGTTTTGGAGTGATGCGATGTCCAGAAATGAGGCCTCGATTTTTTCTATATGGGCCCTAGCTTCCGCCTCGAAGTCGTCCATAAACAAACCGGTGTCAATACCTGTCACAGGCGCCCCTTTCTGTCCATAATGCATAATGCATAATTCATAATGCATAATTAGCGGACAAGCGCTTCGTGTAGCATACTTTCAATATAGCATATTTATAAAACAATTGCAACATTGCGTATTGATTTGATATAATAGCGGTTGTATGGGGGTTACAGGTCAGGGCTAATCGGGGAAGGTGCATGAGACTCACCGGCAAAATGCCTGCGGGCAGAGTGTAGCAAGTTTCCGCCAGAATGAGCGCGAGAATTTACCCCCGCTCGGAGCGCGAACCCCGCTTGGCATTTTTCGGTGAGGATTATGTGCCTTTCACGGTTAGCCATGACCTGTAACGTATGGGGTGATGTATTTGAGTATTGAGCAAAAAAAGCATGTTCTGGCCGTCAGCGACGAGCCGCGTGTTTTGGCCGAACTGAAAATGGAGCTTATGGAGCTATTTGACGTGAGCATTGCCGCGACGAGCTCCGCTGTTTTCACTGCGCTCGATATGTACAGCATGGCGGTAATCGTTATTCATATCGGAGAAAACCGCGACAATGCATTTGCCGTTTTTGCTGAGATTTCCGAAGCTGCAAAAAGCAAAGGCGTTCCTGTGATGTTTCTGGCGGATCATGACGACGCAACTGATGAAATGAGCGCGTTTGATGTTGGCGCCGTTGACTATGCCATAAGAAGGCACGGCGGCTCCGATTCGCTTAGACGCAGGATTAGCCTCCGCATAAGAGCGAGCGAGAGCGAGAGCCGCGAGCCTGCCCCGATGTCACCAATCGACGCAGACGAGACTGTCCTAATCGGAAAAACGATTCTCGTTGTTGACGATGTGGATTTGAATAGGGAGCTTATCGACGGAATGCTGGGAGATATAGACGGCTTGACGTTGGACTTTGCGGTGGATGGCAAAGATGCTGTTAAGAAGTTCGCAAGGGCGCCCGAGCGTTACTCTCTTATTTTAATGGATATTCAGATGCCCGTCATGGACGGAATTTACGCTACCAAGACCATCAGGCGCCTAAACTACGAAAACGCCCGCGAGATTCCAATAGTCGCGCTGAGCGCCGACGACGAAGAGTGGGATGTTGAGGCGTATTTAAATTCGGGAATGAATGACCACATAAAAAAACCGCTGACCTACGACCAGCTCATCAACACGATTGTCAAACATTGCGGTTAAGTGGCTTTCGACCGCGAGAGGGCAGGGGACAAGTAACAGAGGGGCGCGGCGGGAATCTGAAGTCCCGCCGCGCAAGTTATAATGTACAATTACAAAAATGCTTCCATTTTTCGTTCACAGGGGTTATAATAGTAAAATTATCATATCGATTCGGGCAAGAGCGGAAAGTTAGGAGTTAGGGGTCAACTGTTACTTGTTACTTGTTACCTGTTACTTGATTTATAGTTTGCACATTGCGGCTTGTCCGCGTTAGGGGGGTGCTATGAGCGGTAAGTTTACGCCGGATGTTCAGAACATCAAGGGCTTCAGCCTCATCGGGCCGGAGAGCGGCGGGCCTAGCCTTGTGGATTCAAATGATGGAAAAATCACTCGTATTAGGCCGTATTTCTATGACAAAGAATACACCGACAAATATTGCAACCCTTGGACGATAAAAGCACGCGGCAGCGAGTTCGACGCGCAGGACCGCGTTACGATTACGCCGTTCGGGCTTGGCTACAAAGCGCGCGTATACTCGAAAAACCGCGTTCGCTGGCCCCTCAAGCGCGTTGACTGGGATCCCAACGGAGAGCGCAACCCGCAAAACCGCGGCAAGTCGAAATATGTCCGCATATCATGGGACGAAGCGGCGCAGTTGGCGGCAGACGAGCTTTTGCGCATAAAAGAAACATACGGACCCGAAGCCGTGCTCTGCCAAGCGGACATGCATGGCGAGGGCAAGCATGTCGCTCCCAGCCACGGCTGCCCGAACCGCCTGTTGTCGCTGCTTGGCGGCTACACATTGCAAATGCGAAACATGGACAGTTGGGAGGGCTGGTTCTGGGGCGCGAAGCATGTCTGGGGCTGTGAGCCTGTCGGCGAAATGATGCCGATGACGAACCTCTTTCCCGACATTGCGAACCATGCGGAACTCCTCTTGTTCTGGGGCTGCGACCCCGAAACCACGCCGCTGGGCGTAGTCAGCCAGTTGCCGAGCCGCTTGTGCTATTGGTTCACGCAAATCGGGCTAAAAAGCGTCTACATCTGCCCCGACCTCAACTATGGCGCGGCAGTCCACGCCGACAAGTGGATACCCGTGCTGCCAAACACCGACGCGGCGCTCCAGTTGGCGATTGCATATATCTGGATCACCGAGGGTACATATGAAAAAGAATACGTCGCGACGCATTCATACGGATTTGAGAAATTCGAGGACTATGTGCTCGGCCGCGAGGACGGCGTGCCAAAGAACCCCGAGTGGGCGACGGAAAAATGCGGCATTCCCGAATGGACGATTAAAGCCCTCGCGCGCGACTGGGCAAAAAAAATCGCAAGCATAATCCACTCAAACGGCGGCAGCTTTATCAGGGGACCTTATGCATCAGAACCAGGCAGGCTCGAGGCGATGCTGCTTGCGATGCGCGCACTCGGAAGCCCCGGCGTCCACCAAGCGAAGATGATTGAGTTTAACCTTTGGAATGTGGACTTTCCCCTGCCCTACCAAGGCGAGTTCATGGCTGCAGTGCCGCATATCGGCGACCCTCTGCGCCCAGTTGACGGAGACGTCGCTCCCGAAATCAACATGAAACGCTTCGTATTAAACGAAGCGCAGGCCGCGCGCGCACCTGAGCTAATCGAGCTGTTCAAACAGCTCCCCGCGCCAAAGCAGTTTATCCCCCGCACGCTGATACATAAGGCAATACTCGACGGCAAGGCGGAATGGTATGGTATGCAGTGCTTTTCTTCCAGCCAAGTTCCGCGCGCAAACAACTATAGGCTGCCGACGTCGGAATACCAGTTCGAGAAAATCGTCTATCCGCGCCCCGGGCTGTCACGCCTACATATGATATGGACCGACGCGCCGTGCCAGACGACCTGTTGGAACGACGGCAACCTTATGATCAAGGCGATGCAAAGCCCCGACATCGAATGTATCGTAGCGCAGCATCCGTGGCTGGAAAACGACTGCTGCTTCGCGGACTTGATTTTCCCTGTCGCTACGAAGCATGAAATGCACGACATCGGCAACGATTTGTCCGCCGGCACGTTCACGTCAATTTATCTCGAAGGTCCATGCTGTCCCCCCGTCGGCGAATCCCTGTCCGATTTTGACGTGTGCGCGGAAGTCGCAAAGAAGCTAGGCGAAGAGTATTATAATGCCTACACGGGGAACTTATCGGAGCAGGAACGGGTGCGCTTCTTCTACAAAGCGACGGGTTGCGAGGAAAGAATGTCGTGGGAGGAGTTTCGGGAGCGCAAGATATTCGTGATTCCCTGCAAGAAGGACGCGCAGGAACTCCCCGCGGGTCTGCGCAGGTTCTATGAAGACCCGAAAGGCAACCCGCTCACGACGCCGACTGGGCTGCTCGAGTTCTCGTCCACAGCCATTGAAAAATACATGCCTGACGACCCGGAGCGGCCGCCGATTCCAAAATGGGTCGAAAAGAGCGAGTCCCATGATGAAAGGCTGTCTTCCGCCCGCGCAAATGATTACTCTCTGCTTTGCATGTCAAATCACGGCAGATGGCGCATGCATGCTCAATGCGACGATATCATCTGGAACCGCGAGGTCGAGACGATGAAAATTCGGGCAAAAGACGGCTATCAATATGAGCCATGCTGGTTGAATCCCGTTGAAGCCAAAAAGCGCGGCATTGAGCATGGGGATATTGTAAAGGTTTTCAACGAGCGCGGTATAGTTCTCTGCGGCGCCTATGTAACCGAGCGGCTGATGCCTAAGGTTTGCTATATCGATCACGGGGCGCGCGTCGATTCCATAATCCCTGGAGAGGTCGATCGCGGCGGCGCGATAAACCTGATCACTCCAACCGCCATGACGTCGAAAAACTGCACAGGCATGGCGACGTCCGGTTTTCTCGTAGAAGTCGCAAAAGTTACGGATGAGGAGATGGACGGGTGGAAAAGGGACTACCCTGACGCATTTGCGCGAAAAATCGACTACGCGGCAGGCGTATGCCTCGAAGGATGGCTTTTGGATAAATTATAAATAATAAATGTAACTGTTCAGCGCCCCCCGTCTTTGCGAGCCGCAGCGAAGCAATCCAGTCCTTTTTGCGCCGATTGTCATGTTTCTTTCTGGATTGCCGCGTCGCCTCGCTCCTCGCAACGACGAAACTGTGAGATTTGCGATACCACCTGAACAGTTACCAAGTAACAAGTAACAGCTAACTCCCAACTCCTAACGCGCTCTGCGGAACGCAATTGATAATTCATAGTTGATAATTGAGAATGAAGAGCCTTTCCCCGTAATAATTATGCATTATGCATTATGAATTATGCATTGTAACTTAGCGAACATAAACAACTTGTTTTATTTGCGTTCTCGGTCGCTAAGTTACCAACTGCTCCAGCGTTATTCTTCCCAGCTTTCCGCCTCGGAACTCGTCTAGCAGCACTGCGGCCATGCGCGAGAGGTCATATTCCCCGCCCGATATGAGAAAGCCGCGTTTTTTTGCAGCCTGCGTTAACAAATCAAAACCACCGTCATCCGCCGAAATATCCAGTTTATACCTCTCGGCTATGCTCTGAGGGTAATACTCCTTCATGCGCGACATAAAGTTTACGCCAAGCGTCTCTATGTCTATAACCGAGTCGCGTATAGCGCCCGTGAACGCAAGATTCTCCGCTACGTTTTGATCCTCGAACCTCGGCCAGAGGATGCCGGGGGTATCCAGCAGCTCAAGACCGTTGCCAATGCCAATCCACTGCTTCCCCCGCGTGACGCCCGGCTTGTCGGATGTCGCTGCCGCTTTCCGCTTTGCAATCCTGTTGATGAGCGACGACTTGCCGACATTCGGAATGCCAACGACCATAACGCGCAACTGCCGCCCCGATTGGCCTTTCGACGCATAATGCGCGAGCCTGTCCGCAAGCAAGGTACGTACCGCGGACGAAAATCCGCTCACTCCCTGCCCGCTCTTGCTGTCGGTCTCGAGAACAGCCGCGCCGTCAGCCTTGAACTTGGCGTTCCATTGCTTGGTGGCGCCTCGGTCCGCTTGGTCCATTCTGTTGAGAATGATGAGCCTAGGCTTGTCGCCGGTTATCTCGTCAAGATCAGGATTGCGGCTGGAATAAGGAATGCGCGCATCAATCACCTCGCATACGGCATCTATCAGCTTCAGGTTCTCCGCGATCATCCTGCGCGCCTTCGTCATATGCCCGGGAAACCATTGTATGTTCATCTGTTCCTGCATAAACTACCGCAACCCCCAGTGCAGACAAGCCGCAATGTACAATGTACAAATACTAGATAAGACCTCTCGGGTTAGCAAGTAACAAGTAACAAGTAACAAGTAACAAGTAACAAGTAACAGGTAACAGGTAACTCCTAACTCCTAACTCCTAACTCCTAACTCCCAACTCCAAGTGTCTACGAGACAAACCCAATCCTGCTCCAGTCGCGCGGGCTTGAATCCATTCCTCCCGGGACTAATATAAACAGCACTTTGCCGAGGATATATCGCGTATCGACCATGCCGACCCTAGAATCTCGGCTGTCGGAAGAATGGTTCCGATTGTCGCCCATGACGAAAACATGCCCTTTCGGCACCGTTACCGGACCTGTGAAACTCAACATGCTGTGTGTCGGCTCGTGAATATACCGCTCCTCGTCAATGACATTGCCGTCGATAAACACCTCGCCCGTGTCAAAATTAATATCAATCGTCTGCCCTTCCACCGCAATTATGCGCTTGACCAGCGGCGTTGAACCAAACGCTTCCGTCGGGGGGCGAAAAATGACGATATCTCCATTCTTAGGAGTGTAAAACAGTCCTGACATGACGACCCTGTCGTTCCAGTGAAGCGTGTCACGCATGGAATTTCCTTCGACGCCTATAGTCCTGCCAATAAACACAAAAATGAATATCCCGCATAATACAGCCGAGACAATGCATTGCATCCAGTCATACAGCTCCATCTTCACCGTATTTCTCGTATAGCTATACTCGTCGTCCCCATCCTCGTCAAAGTCATATTTCAAGAGCCAATCAGGGAGCAAGTCCTGATCAACGTCTGCATCCAAATCGAAATCAACGTCCGTTTTCAAGCCCAAGCCTGCGTCCGCGTCGAAACCTGTATCAGCGTTTCTATCCGCATTTGCGTCCAAATCGCCGAGATTACCAGAAATCGCGTCCGCTTTCATCTCGTCGGCTATATCCCTATCGCTCACCTGAACAACTCCCTACACAAAATAAATCGGAAAAGATGCCTATCGCGGCACACCCATCGCGGGAGGATATGATAAAAGAGTTAAAAGTTAAGATATATGTTATCGTCGAGTTAAAACATAACGGTGCATCCTATCTTAAATCTTAGCTCTTAAATCACAATCTAACGCAACCAAAGATTGCACTAAATTCTTTCCTTGACTTTCGCTCTTTTGCCGACCCTGCCTCTGAGATAATAGAGCTTTGCTCTCCTAACCTTGCCGCGCCTGACGGTTTCAACAGAGACAATGGACGGGGAATGAACGGGGAACACCTTTTCGCATCCGACATTGTAGGATATACGCCTAACCGTAATCGTTTCGTTGATGCCGCCATGCTTCTTGGCAATGATGGTGCCTTCAAACGCCTGATTCCTCTCGCGATTGCCTTCTTTAATACGTACAGTGACCCTAACCGTATCCCCGACATTCATCGTCGGCAACTCCGGCTTCATATATTGGTCGCCGAGCGCTTTCACTAAATCCATTGCTGATTTCCTCCTTCCGTATAGACGTTCATGCCGCGCTACGGCAGCAGCGGACCGTCTTTCTCGATGTTCATGTTTGTAATGAAAACATACAAATGCATCGAAACATGCCAAGAAATACTAACACACCGCAACACCAAATGCAAGCACTTTTTTTATACAGGGCAATCGCTTACGAACTTGTATTTGGTAAAAACCTATCGATAACCTGACAGTTCCGCCGTTGCGAGGAGCGAAGCGACGCGGCAATCCAGAAAAGAAACATTAAAATCGGCGTAAAAAGGACTGGATTGCTTCGCTGCGGCTCGCAAAGACGGGGAATTTAACCTTAAAGTTTCCGTAAGCGATTACCCTGTTTTTATATCCTCACAGCGCCAGTATATGCTTTACTGCTTTTAGGATGCCGTCTTTGTCGATGTCGTCGGTGACAAAGCTTGCATGTTTCTTTATTTCTGTGTCCGCGTTGCCCATTGCGACCGAAAAACCCGCATTCTTCAACATTTCCACATCGTTATGGCTGTCGCCGACCGCTGCGGTCTCATCGGGACCAATGCCAAATGGCTCAATCATGCGTAAGATCCCCTCCCATTTATTACCGCCTCGGGAAACAACATCCCAAGCCCATCCGCCCCAACGGGTGCAATCGCAATGCTCGACATAGCTCATGCAAGGCGGCTCGTCGTCCCCACCGAACACGCATAACTGGAACACATCCCGCTCCAACGCGCGAACAGGGCTCTCCACCCTTGGCAGAGGCATTTCAATCGATGCAAAAGCCTCCCTCACCTGATCGTCAATCATATTGAAATACACATCATGCTCTTCAATAAACATGCACGGGAACGGCTCTCGGGACAAAACATCGACAATAGCCGCAATATCCCGCGGATTAATCGGTTTCTTATATATAACCCGCTCATCCGTATAACAGTACTGACCGTTCAGCGTGACGAAACCTGAAATATCCACGCCGGGCGCCCATGACGCAAAATTTACCTCCGATTTATGACGCCCTGTCGCAATGAACAAAAGAACCCCATGCTCTGCAGCAAGCTCAAGCGCAAGCTTTGCGCTCTCGGGAATCCGATGGGTCTTGAAATCGAGCAGCGTACCGTCCACATCAAAGAAAATCGCCTTTATCTTATTCGCACTCACAACAACCTCTTACCTTTCAAGAAAACACTGCGCATCGACAAATCCTCGTTCAGCAAAACCAAGTCTGCGTATTTACCCGGCTCGATGCTGCCGCGCCGATCGAAAACCCCGAGAAGCTTCGCAGGATTCACGCTTGCGCACTTTACAGCGCTGCCCAGAGGTATATCCATAACCCTCACCGCCGTGCGCACACAGTCCATGAGGTTCGTCACGGACCCCGCAATCGCGCCGCTTTGCTTGATTCGCGCGGTATTGCCCTGCACGACCACATCCTGCCCGCCAAGCTTGTAGTCGCCATCGGACAAACCCGCCGCCATCATGCTGTCGCTCACCATGACCACGCGGCCATCGCCGAACATGCGCATTGTCGCGCGCACAACGCTCGGGGAAACATGAACATTGTCGCAAATCAGCTCAACAAAACACTCAGGACTATCCATCGCCGCGCCGACGACCCCAGGTTCGCGGTGGCTGAAAGGCGCCATGGCATTGTATAGATGCGCAACATGCCTTGCCCCCGACTTGAAAGCCGCAAGCGCGGTCTCATAATCCGCCGTTGTATGCGCAACATAGCACACGAGCTTGTCCGCAAACTCCTCAATAAGCTCCGCCGTTCCTGAAATCTCAGGCGCGACGGCTATCATTTTCACGAGACCGCCCGATGCCGCTTGCAGGCGGCCGACCATCTGCACATCAGGCAAACGGATATACGCTGGGTTCTGCGCGCCCTTCTTCTCTTTCGATATGAACGGCCCTTCGAGGTTTATCCCGATAATCTCCGCGCCGTCGGAAGCCCTGCTTGCTGCTATGCGGCGGCAAGCTTCAGTTAGATGCTCCTCAGGAAGCGTCATAGTGGTCGGACAAATTGCCGTTATGCCGTTTTCCGCCTGATAGCGCGCGATTTTTTCTATTCCCTCGACCTCGGAATCGGAAAAATCATATCCGACGTCGCCATGCAAATGGACATCTATAAGCCCGGGTATCGCATAGCTGCCTGAAGCATCAATAACCTCGCGAGAGTCACCGCCGCTTACGAAATGCTCTCCTGAAATCGAAATATCGCCCGTCTCAAATGTCCCATCCTCTTGAAAAATGTTCGCATTTTTGATAATCATAAACATACCTTTGTAACCACTCAGAACCCCTTTTCGTCATTGCGGGCCTGACCCGCAATCCCCTGCGGAATTGGATGGGATTGCGGGTCGGAGACCGCAATGACGAGATTTGGAATGTTTCAGCAGTAGGCTCTGAGCGGTTACCATCCTTTCTCATTTCTGCATTCTTATTTCATATTTGCCTCTACAGCAGCTTCTTCATTTCATCCGTCACGAACTGGACTTTCGGGCCAATCACGATTTGAACCGATGATTTGCTGGGCTTGATGACGCCCGCGGCGCCGTTCGCCTTGAGCTTCTTGTCCTCGACGAGCGTTGAATCCTTGACCTCGAGGCGGATTCTCGTCGCGCAGTTATCGACCTCTACTATATTCGCGAGACCCCCAACGGCTTCGACAAAAGCCCTCGCCATTGCCGCCCAGTCGCTGGTGCCGAGCTCAATATGCATTTCCGATTCCGTGTCGTCGTCTTCGCGGCCTGGTGTCTTCAGGTTGAACTTCTTTATAAACAACGTGAATACGCCAAAGTATATGAAGAAGTACAAAATGCCAAACAGCGGGATTAGATACCAGTTTACGGCAAATACGACCCTACTACTCAATATCATGTCGATCGCTCCCGCGCTGAACGCAAATCCCGCAATCCAGCCCAGAGAGTATATGACGAACATCGAAATGGCGGTCAAAACCGCGTGGACCAAGTACAGCAACGGCGCAACGAACATGAACGAGAACTCGATCGGCTCCGTCACGCCCGTGATGAACGACGTCACAGCCGCCGCGAACAAAAGCCCATAGACCCTTTTTTTATGTTCTGATTTTGCCTGCCGATACATTGCCAGACACGCGCCCGGCAGACCGAACATCATAACGGGGAAGAATCCCGCCATATATCGGCCCGTTTCGCCTATAACACCGCCGCCGCCGGGGCCTGCCCAGAACAGCCCGAGATCGTCAATGCCCACAAGGTCAAACCAGAAGACCGAGTTTAACGCATGGTGAAGACCGGTCGGGATTAGCAGGCGGTTTGAAAAGCCGTATAGCGCCGCGCCATATGGCCCCAAGCCGGCAATAAACTCGCCAAACGCCACCAGCGCGCTGAAAATCGGCGGCCAGATGTAGAGCAGAGGTAGCGATAGAACAGCCATAGCCGCAGCCGTCAGAATCGGGACGCTGCGACGCCCGCTGAAAAACGCGAGAAAAGTAGGCAGTTCGGTGTTTGAGAAACGATTATACAGTTCCGCCGTGACAACACCCGTAATTATACCTATCAGCACATTGTTAATCTTGCTGAACGCAAGCTCATGCGTCGCCGATAACTCCCTGCTCAGCAGATTTGCCACGGATCCGGGCGAGAGCAGCGCCGTTACGACCAAAAACCCCACAAGGCCCGACAGCGCAGCCGCGCCGTTTTTGTCCTTGCTCATGCCATATGCGACGCCGATGGCAAACAGCAGCGGTATCGCACCGAGAATCGAATCGCCCGCTTGCACAAGGAAATTGGCAAGCGCGTTGTTGCCGCCCCACCCTGTCGGGTCGATGGCATATCCAATCCCCAGCAGCAGCGCCGCCGCCGGCAGCACCGCAACAGGCATCATAAGTGACCTTCCGATTTTCTGTAAATACTTCATTTTTGATCAATTCCTTTCAATAATTTTATAGATTCATTTTAACTCATAGATTCTCTTTGAGGAATCCCTTCAGCGCTTCCGCCGCTTCCATCTCATCGGGGCCGTCAAAAGTCATCGTGAGTTCGTCTCCCTGCTTCAGCGCAAGCCCCATAACGCCCATGATGCGTTTCGCGTCCACCATTTTTGCCGGTGTGCCGATTGTGATTGCGCTTTCAAACGCTCCGCATTTCTTCACAAGCAGCCCCGCTGGTCGGGCATGGATACCCAGTTCATCAGTGATTACGTATTTGATTTCAGTCATTTACACATTCTCCTTTTCTATATATTTTTTATTAATCAATTTCTCTGATTTTTTCCCTTAACTCCAGCGTGTCGGAGGGGGAAACGGACAGCTCGTCAAATCCCATTTTAACAAGCGCCTCCGTCACGGTCAGGTCAGCGGCAAGCTCCCCGCATATGCCTGCCCAAATGCCGTTGCTTCGCGCGGCGCGGGCGATCATACTTAGCATTTCCATAATGGCAGGATGGTGAGGGTCGTAGAATCGCTCCAGTTTGCTGTTTTGGCGGTCGATAGCGAGGGTGTATTGCGTCAAATCGTTTGTGCCAACGCTGAAAAAATCGACTTCTTTGGCAAGCGCGTCTGCGGAAATGGCCGCCGCAGGGGTTTCAATCATAATTCCAATCTCCACGTCGCCTACTTCAATCCCCTCCTCGGCAAGCTCCCTGCACACATCCGCCGCGATATCCCGACAGTGCAGAACCTCCCAAATGGACGTGATCATTGGAAACATGACGGCTATATTTCCGAATGCGGAAGCCCTGTATATCGCTCTGAGCTGCGTGCGGAACACATCGGGCCTGTCGATGCAAATACGGACGCCGCGCAGGCCGAGCGCAGGGTTTTCCTCCTCGTCAAGCCTGAAATACTCCGCCTTTTTGTCTGCCCCAATGTCGAGGGTGCGGATAATAACCTGTTTTCCGCCCATTCCCTCCGCGACTTTTCGGTATGCGGCAAACTGCTCGTCCTCCGTTGGGAAATCCTTGCGCCCAAGGTATAGAAACTCGCTGCGGAAAAGACCGACGCCCTCGGAATCGTTTGCCAGAACGCTGTCTATGTCCTTGTCGCTGCCGATGTTCGAGAATAGGCGTATAGTGCGCCCGCTTTTCGTAACTGTCGGCAAACCTCTCATATTCTCAAGCAGCTCCATGCGGACTATCTCTTTTTTCTGCCTGTCCAGCATATCGGAACGTATATCATCGCTTGGGTTGAGATAGCATACGCCGCGCTCGCCATCGACAATCATTTCCTTCCCGTTGATTTTTGGATCAAGGCGGATATCCGCTTGCACGACACAGGGTATGTTCATCGTGCGCGCCAATATTGCCGTATGGGAGTTTCCGGAGCCTTTTCTGATTACGAACGCGCGGATTTGCGATTTCTCCATCTGCAGCGTTTCGCTTGGCGTAAGGTCTTCCGCCACAACGATTGCAGGTTCAGTGAAGTTATAGTTCTTATGCCGTCCCAACAGCGTATCGACCAATCGCTGCGAAACATCATTGACATCGGTCGATCTGGCTTTCATGTATGGGTCTTCGAGCGATGAGAAGAACGCTGAAAACTGCTGGCCCGCCTGCGCCACGGCATATGGCGCGGATACGTGTATTTCCTTTATCATGCTCTCTATGGTTTCGTTATAGTCGCCGTCGTCGAGCATCATGCGCTGTACATCAATGATCATGGCCTCTTCTTCGCCAATCGATTGCTTCGCCTTTTCAAAGAGGGCTTCAAGCTGGCGGTCGGCCTGTGCTTTTGCATTGAGGAACCGCTCCCATTCCTGCTCGGCGTTTCCCGCAGATACGCTTTCCATTATCTCTTCGGCATTTTGCAAAAGATGCACCTTCCCAAACGTAATGCCCGGACAAACTCCTTTTCCTTGATGCGTAGTCATAGCACACCTCTACTTCCTTCTCAGTAACATGATCTCGTCGCCTTCGCTCACAGTTTTTTCGACAATCATGTCAAAGTCCTTGAAATCATCGCTATTGCAGATAACGACAGGCGTTGTGGTGTCGTACCCTGCGGCGATTCCCTCGCGGTTAAACTCTATCAGAACATCGCCCGGATTCACGTTGTCGCCCTCTTTCACGCGGGGACTGTAATGCTCTCCTTTTAGGCGCACGGTATCAAGCCCGACATGGATTAGCACTTCAACTCCGTCGTCGGATGTGAGGCTGACGGCATGTCCTGTATCAAACATCTGGGTAACGATCCCTTTTATCGGCGATACCACTCGATTGCCTGTCGGACGTATCGCAACGCCCTTGCCGAGTATCTCATCTTTGAAAACGGGGTCGCTCACCTCCGCTATCGGTATCACCTCGCCTTCTAGCGGCGCGAGTATTTTAATGCGCTTGTCAACTTTTACCTGCATACCTCTGAGCTTTTCAAACATCGTTGCTTCCTCCTATTTACTGATTTTGCGAAGTAATGGTTATTTGTAGAAAATTACAACTTTTATCGCCTGAACTAAACATAAACCTTAAAGTGCCTTCAAGGTCAAGAAAATATTTGTTACAATTTTGTTACAAGAGCAGGTTCATTTAATATGAAAAAAATGATCCGCAAACAGGACCATTTTTCGACAAAACCTTATTAACCCAACTTTCAACTTTCAACTCTCAACTCTCAATTTTCAACTATCAACTATCAACTATCAACTTTCAACTGCTGCTGTCCTCCTTCGGCGTCTTGCGGCGGTGTAGCAGATACCAAATATACATCCAGAAGCCTCGAGCGGTTCCGCCTACCGAAAGCGCGATCCATATACCCGTCAAGCCGAGCGATGTGTAACGTGTCAGAATATATGCCAAAACTACGCGCAGCGCGTTCGTCGTACCGCTGGCTATGGAAGGCGGAACTGTTTTTCCCTGGCCCCTGAAAATGCCGGACGCGACCCCTTCCAAGCAGCCCGCAATCTGCGCGAACGCCAATATCCGCATGTACTGCGCGCCAATTTCGACGACGGTTGGGTCATTTGGAATGAACACGCCATATAGTATATCGCCGAAGAAAAAAAGTATAAGGCTGACAATGACGCCCCAGCCCAGCATTAAGGCGGTGGAAATCTTGAACCCCCTGTGAATCCTCCCCCACTTGCCCGCGCCGAAGTTCTGTCCTGTGAACGCCGTCAGCGCCGAAGCATATCCGCCGGCAATGAGCCAAGTCATGCTCTCAATCTGCGAACCGACGCGCGACGCCGCCATCGCCTTCGCGCCATAGGACGTGACAAGCGCTGCGACAATCATCGTCAAAAAAGTGAAAAGGAAGCTCTCAATCGAGATAGGCGCGACCCACTTAAAAATCTGTTTGACAATGGCTTTTTCGGGCCGCTTAAATAAATTGACCTCCGCAAACGGCCTGTGCTTGTACTTCATAAACGCAATCAGCGACAAACACGCCGCCACAGCCTGCGCTGCCACGGTTGCGATTGCCGCGCCGCGTATCCCTAGCCC
>Ga0099364_10001584_pt1 | contig 37132 bp, 44 predicted proteins | sample TergutTh196P3_FD_73070 | JGI IMG/M metagenome (GOLD analysis project Ga0099364, IMG submission 73070) | Microcerotermes parvus P3 segment gut microbial communities from Pointe-Noire, Republic of the Congo - Th196 P3 | ecosystem: Host-associated > Arthropoda: Insects > Digestive system > Gut ... | reverse complement strand
GGGCGCTTTCGTCCACCAGCAGGTAGGTGTCGTTTATATGGCCGTTGCCGAAACGCGTACAGAATATCGGCCCGCCGTTTATCGCAAACGCGTATGCTTGTTCAATCATGCATGATTCTCCCTGGGGCCTGTTCACATAAAGCTAACGGCCTGTATTTTTGGTGATTTTTGTTCATTGAAACGGCCTTCTCTTAGCGTTAGCCGAAGAGCTTTGATTTGTTGCCGGAAATTTTAAGGAAATCGCGAAGTACCCACCTGACGCGGTCGTAAACCTTTTGCTTTGCGTAGTTAAGGTCGCCCGGATTTTCGTCAAGCGCAAATTCATACGGCTGCCGGATCTCGGCGCCGACGTTTATCTTCGCGATGCCGTTTTGGATCGCCTGAAGTATGTATTCCTGCTTTATGCCGCTTCCGCCGTGCAAAACGAGAGGCATGCCGTTTGCAGCCTCGTGAAGCGCCGCGATCCGCTCGATGTCTAAACGGGCTTCCGGCTTTTTTTGTTTCCGCGTGTTTTCGGCAATCGCGCCGTGGACGCTGCCAACGGCGACGGAAAGCCAGTCGCAGCCGGATTTAAGGGCGAACTGTTTCGCTTCGCCTACGTCCGTGAAGCCTTTCTTTGAGCTGAACAGCTCCTCGTAGCTCATCCCGATGCCGCCGCTTTCATGCCCTGAAACTGCGCCGAGCTCCGCCTCACACGCGGCGCCCGCCGCATGCGCCATGTCGGCGGCTTTTTTTGTCGCATCGATATTCCCGTCTAAAGGCAGGCGGGACGCGTCAACCATGACGGACTGGTATCCCGCATTTAAAGCCCGCTTAATAATCGGTATGTAATCTACCTCAAGGTTGTCTTCATCGATGACGGGAACATGGTCTAAATGCAAAAAGGTATATCCCGGCTTATAATATTTGAAATATTCCTCCGCCACGGCTTCAAGGCTCTTGGATTGAAACTTTTCCCATTCAAGTCGGGCCACCTGTACCATCGCGACGGCGTCTTCGTCGGCGATTGCCTGTATGACAGGCTGCATCATGGGCAAATAGGGGATGTTAAACGCCGGTATAATCGTTTTGTGCTCTACTACGAGTTTTACGGCTTCCTGTACAGTCATGCGAATACTCCTTTTAAAAAAAATCTATTATACATTATATCAATTATAATGTATGTTCACAACCTATAATATAGCAAACAATGCGTTCTTTTAGCAGATTTGTATATCTTTCTTGCGGCTTGAAACAATAAGGCTGAATGGGGCAAAAAATTTAAAGTAAAATTTTTGGCTGAAACATCGTAAATTTTACCATTCATAACTGGCGTTTGCGCGTTAATAATATTTAATGCAAACGCAACAATTATAATTTTTTCTAAGGAGTGCAATAGGAATTATGGCTAGCAATCAACCTTTAGTTCCGGCTGCCAAAGAAGCGCTTAACAAGTTTAAGATGGAAGCCGCAAGCGAAGTTGGCGTAAACCTCAAACAGGGTTACAACGGTGATTTGACCTCCCGCCAGGCCGGTTCCATCGGCGGCCAGATGGTTAAGAGAATGATTGAGTCCTACGAGAACTCGATGAAATAACTTCATCTTTCTTAAAAGGGACAAGAGAAATCATTTACTCGCATAAAAATCTCCTCCGGCAAATGCCGGAGGAGATTTTTTTACACAACCCTTGCAATCAACTGTATCATACTGAAGTATTTGCCGTTTTCCACCTCCATCAATTCGATGTCCTCCGCGGCGTAGGGGTTCGGGCTTGTCAGCCATTCGTCCCACGCCTGCTTGCAGCAGTCCATCTCCCGGGTTTCGGTGATTTCGATTTTGTCTGAATTGTTGCGCCCTGACGCGCCCCACATTGATTTTGCCCATAGGCCTTTCCACCAGTCAAGGGTATAAAAATACCAGTCCTCGAATACAAACGGCTGTAATTCCTCCGGGATGCCCTTTACCCCGTTTTTCCAGCCGGGAACGGCGACGGCGATATACCCGCCTTTTTTTACATATGGAATAAGCGACGGCAGCATTTCCGTATTGTTGCCAAAATAATGGTACGCGTCAACGGTGAACAGGATATCGAAATACCCGTGTGCAAAAGGCAGCCCCTTTGTCGCGTCGGCAAAAACCGGTATCGCTTTACCGTCGATTCCAAGCTGTTTAAAGCGCTCGTAATTGTCGGTGGGCGAAACCCAAAGGTCGGCGGCGAATACTGTGGCGCTGTATTTCTCCGTTAGCAAAAGCGTCGAAAGCCCGCACCCGCAGCCTAAATCAAGAATCCGCTTATCTTTTTCAATCGGCAGGTACGACGCCATCTCCTCGGAAATCCGCATGGCGTTCGGCCCCATCATGGCAGCTTTTAAATATTCCATATTTTTTTCGTCCGATATAAATTGATCTGTAAATGAATACATTATTGATTCTCCCTTTCTCATTTGCGCTTTGACTACACAGAAAAAAACGCAGTACATAACTGCGTTACAAATCCGCCATGAAATGGCTTGTTGTCAATCTGTAAAGCAGTTTTAGCAACGCAAACAAAAGCGGCCGGGCCGCATATCCGCGTTATCGTTCCTGTCAAATTACAGAATGACCGACATCAAGGCACTCCTCATCATAATTTGTATTTGATTATACGATCAAATTATCGTTTTGTCAAAGAGGATTATCCCCTCAGCCTTGAGGGCGCCGCAAGATTGAGCAGCGTGTTGCAGATGGCCGCCGCCGCCGCGCTGCCGCCTTTCATTCCGAGAGAGATAATGGACGGAATACCGATAGCAACCAGCTCTTCTTTGCTTTTGACTGCTTCTGAATATCCGACGGGCGCCGCTATTATAAGCTTTGGGAATAACAGGCGGGCCTTAGTCATCTCGTTGATGCGTGTAAGCGTTTCCGGCATGTTGCCGATTACGAAAACCAGCGGTTTATTTAAAGCGGCCGCGCGCTCCACGGCTAAGGTAGCGCGGAGTGCTTTATCCGCGCCGGATCGCCTTAAAACGTCATCGTCGTCGGCGAAGCAATGCGCCATAATCCCGAGCTTTGCCATTGGCATCCGGTGGAGGCTCGATTTGATTGCCGCCGTGTCGCAAACGATACTGAAGCCCGCGTTTAACGCGCCCATCGAAAAATCAATGACGTCGGGCGAGAAATAAAGACACTCGGAAAACGTTGAGTCCCTTGTAGCTTTTACGGAAATTTTTTTAATCAATGCGATGCACTCGTCGTTTGAAATGTATCCGGGCCCCATAAAATTCCACCTTATTATTTATCTAGCGGTCTGTGTCAGGAATATGAGCTGTTAGCTTTATAGTCTCCAATAATAAGGTGGCGTTTTCTACTTAAAATATTGCATGATTTCAACCGATTCCTTACCGCTGCGCTCGCCCTGGACGCCTGAAAGCGCGCCGCCTTTTTCATAAAGCATGAATTCGACGGGCTGTGCGGTATGTCCGCCTGTCGAGCAGAGCGCCACATGGTCGCATGTAAGCATGACCCGCGTTTTTAAATCGCATCCGTTTAAGACAGGCGCGATCAGCTCAGTGTCGAGCTTTTTGATGAATTCGGCTTTTTCGCGCGGGTTTTTGCGGTGGGTGGCCTCGTCGGTCCCGCCGACATGGAGCATGACAAAATCGCATGCTTTTGCGAGCTCGAGCGTTGCCTTAACTTTTGTTGAAAGGTCGGTGTCGGTGTCGCCCGTCGCAGTGGGAAGAGACGGGCATTGCATGCCCATGGCGATCGCGCCGCCCATAACCGCGTGGGTTGCGCTCACAACCGCGCCGGTCATACCGCCGTGTAGCGACGCAAAGGACGGCAGCTTGCACGGGACGGCCTGAGCCCAGTTTAAAACAGTGTACGGCGCATGTTTTTTTAAAAGTGCAAGCGACGTTTCTGAAAGCGACCGGGCAAGCTCGTTGCCCGACGGCAGCAGGGATTTAAACGGTTTGCCCGCGTAATTGTGCGGCGGGTATGTCTTAAGGTTTTGTGCGAACTTCCCGGCTCCTTTTATCACCTGAAGGCTCTTGTAGCTGCCGACGGGCGTTACGCTGTGTCCCGCAATGCCCGCCACGGCTTCCCTTAAGGTTTTTGCGATATCCAAGGGCGCTGAGCAGGTCGGGTCCTCAAGCGTGCCGTCAGGCGTCACCGTGACAAAATTCAGGCGCATGACGATATCGTCGGCTTCCACTGCGACGCCCGCGGCAAGCGCTTCTATGTACGAGCGCCCGGCCGGGATATCACTCGCGTCAACGCCGAGCATAGTCAGGATACAGGCTTGCGTATCCGGCTCAAAGCCCGCGGGAGTAGTTATAAGCGTACCTTTTATGCACGACGATTCAATCTTTTTAAAGTTTTCGCCCTTGCCCCAATCATAAGGGGTTTTGCCGCCGAGCTCAGGATATGTGACGTCCCAAAGCCCGTCGAGCACAATCATAATATTTGACATCTAAGCTTTACACCGCCTCAAGTTCTTTCATAGTTTTAAGGGTAAGCTCAAGGTCCGAGCCGATTTTCGAAACCTCAACCGGCCCGCCTGCTCCGCCTATCTTTAGTATTTTCATGGCTATCATCTCCTGTTTAATCTATATTGTATTGTATAATATTGCAAGGGTAAAATCAAGGAATACAAATTTTGTAAAAACATACAAAAACGTAAGACGTTTTTCATATGTTTTGCGAAAGTGCCATAAAAAACAGTATCAAACGGTATCGCTTGATGTCGAAAAGGGCAGTCGTCGCTTCAGATTGGAAAGTTGACAATTATAAGGGCGCTGAGTATAATGGCATGGCATACCAAATTTTAACAGGAGTTTTTATATGATTGCAATATTTCAAAATAAAAAAGCCGGAACGATAGCGGCTATAATACTTGTGGCGGCCGTTATATTTAATACGTTCTGGGCTTTTTCCAACAGCATTGGGCACGAAATTACCGTTGAGGTTTTACATGACGGTAAGCGCACTGTTTTAAGGCCGGCGGAAAGCAATACCGTCAAAGCTATTCTTGAGGAGGGCGGCATCGAAATCGGAAAGCTTGATCTTGTCGATCCGCCTTTGACGTATGTCGTCCGCTATGACGAAACGATTACCATAACGCGCCGAGAGCTTGTAAAGCGCGAAGAAAGTCAAGTAATCCCGCCGCAAACGGTGGAGACGTACTCCTCGCTTTTAAAGGAAGGCGAGCGCCGGGCGCTCAGTGAAGGCATACCCGGCTTGCGCGTGACGAGATTCGAGCAGATGCATGAGGACGGTAAGCCGATAGAGGACGAAAGAAAAGTAAAAACTGAGATTGTCACAAAGCCTTTAGCCGGACATGTTTTAGTCGGGAATCCGGGAGTTGCCGTATCACCGCTTAGGTTTGACGGCGAGCAGCTTGATGAAAACGGGATACCGGAAAGCTACCAATCGGTGATACGACAAAGCCGCGCGGCCGGTTACAGCGCAAGGCCCGGAGCGAAAACGGCAAGCGGCAGGGACGCTGTTGTGGGGCATGTCGCAGTAAACCCGAACGTGATCGCGTATGGAACGAGGCTTTATATCACAAGCGCGGACGGCAGCTTTATTTACGGCTACGCAATCGCCGCCGATACAGGCACGTCGCTCAAGCAGGGGGTTATCGGGGTGGATTTGTTTTACTCAACCCACGAGGAAGCCCGCATGAACGGAATCAAGTATGTTGATATTTATATTTTAGATTGATATTCGATTGATATTTTAAAAAAGGCTTGACAACGGGGTATTGTATGTAGTAAGATAATTAGGCGTTCTAAAAGCGCTGCATCAATACCGCGGAGTGGAGCAGCTGGTAGCTCGTCGGGCTCATAACCCGAAGGTCGGTGGTTCAAATCCATCCTCCGCAACCAACTAAAAACGGCTTAACTAAAACAAAGTTAGGTCGTTTTTGCCTTTGGACATAAAATGCAAAAAGTCGATTTGTCCGTTATTTGTCCGTTAAAAAGGTTAAAAGTTACGGCAATTTACCGTAAAATATGAAATAGCGGGCGACCCAATAAGTCGCCCGCTATGCTACTGTTTGGAATACATGTCAGGGGGAAATTGCACACTTCTTACTTTCCAATGCTGACCGGCCGGATTCCTCCGGGTTCATTTTCAACAACCTGCAGGGTGTTTGCGAGCATAAGCTGTGTAATTTTTTGCTCTAACAGTTCTAAATCAAATAATATCTTGCCATTGGGGCCGCCGGCGCGATAAGAAGGATACCGACCATTTTTGGCTCCCTGTCTAAGTTCAAATTCAGAAAGGCCGGTCGTAGCGGATGCTTGTTTGATGGTTAAAATCTTTCTCATTCTGCTCCGCCACCTTTCTTGGGTTTAAGCGAAGCGAGATAAATATTGGTCACGCTGTCACGCTCATGACCGAGCCATTGTGATACCTGCTTTCGTGCTTCATATGGAGCCCGGCCGTCTGCAATGAGTTCCTGATACCGCTCCGCCGCCCAGGTGTGCCGGAGGCCGTGGATGGTTAGGTTCACACCGACGCCGCGCTCAATAACCCGATTGCGGATGACGAACTGCTCAAGCCTGCTCATGACGACGTCGGTTTTTATTCCCTCCGGGACGAACAGCTTGCGGCCGCGACTTGTCAAAGCCAGGCGTCGGCGCAAGACCTCAAACGCAATTGTATTAGCGGGTAAGCTCCGCACCTTGCCACCTTTTCCTTTCACGGTGAGCATGCCACTCCGGAGAACACACTCGGCGGCTGCCGTGTCCAGCCGCGCGCATTCATGAAGTCGCAGGCCGGTGTTGCGAATCAGCGTAAGCATATCGGCGTAATCATCTCGCCCATGCTTTGAGACCCGCTGCTGCATATCCTCGAACTCCTGTTCCGTCCAGGTTCGATCCACATCACCAAAGCTCCTCCGCTCCAAATCAAGATTGTCGTTCCCGGGGAGCTTGTAGCGGGGATTTGGTATCAAGTCATGAAACAGCCTGATTGCCGACAATTCTGTTTTTATGTATGCTGCCGATCGGCCGCGTTCTTTCATCCGTGCAACATATCCCACGATATGTTTGCCGGAGATGTTTGACAGCTTTTCAAGACGAAAGTAGTCTGCAAGGAAAGCACAGAAGCGTTTCATGGCATCGTAGTATCGCTCTCTTGTTTTAAAGCTTCCGTGGCGGTTATGCCTTGCCAGTTTGTCGAGCTGGGCAATCAGCGTCAGATATATACCCATGTTGGTTACTTTTATCATTTTCTTTTCCTTCCCGATTTGCAAATGAACGCAACTATCCCGTTGGCGCCGCGAATATTTCTACCTTTTTTCTACTTGAAAATCAGAAATATCAAAATCACGAAAAGGCATAAATCCTTGTGCGGCGGTATTTGTGGGATATAAGCACATTCCCATAGCAAATCTGTCTCTATTTATTTTTTGAATGTTTAGTAATTATGCTGCACATATGGACTACAAAGCCCTACCCGCTATCGGACCGCAGCAGACACCGTCCGTAAAAACGGTAGCGGGAAGATCCCGCAGGTGTCGTTGTGTGGTTGCCGCCGGCGAAGTCAACCTTAGTGCGGAGTAAACCTGTGTCGCCAGCTTTGCACAATAACGGTGCAAAACCACAGGTTCGGGATGTTTGCCGGCATCCCTTGACGATTCGATGATCCGTAAGTCCCTGCCATCGTCCAGGGCAGGGTAGACTGTTCATGCTTTGCCAATTACTGCGCTATCCTCGCTTTCTCCATCATCCCGGCATTGGCATCTGCCGAGATGTGCGGGTATTCCCGCAGGAGATTGTTTTCAAAGACAAAAAAACAGGCACAAAGCGTAATGATTTCAGTAATACATTATCATTGGCTTTGTGCCTGTTAAGTTTTCAGCTTTAAGGCTGCCCCTTGCGGGGCGTGATTTTTACCTCATGAAAAATTGTACAGCTAGCTTAGGAATCCGTAAAAGGGGAACTTTGCGCACAGTCGGTTACGTTAAAGCATCAACGAAGACGCCATCATGAAAAGTCCATCGAAGGACTCAAAAACACTACATGCGTCAACGAAGACGCAACATGGTGAATCCCAAAAAGGATTTTCAAGAATATAAACACATTATATAGCGTAAAATATAATTTGTCAAGCTATATTTTGTGGTTTTTGAATTTTCCTGTAATTTCTCGCTAGTTTTATCCATAATCGTCTATATCGTCTAAATTCGCTTTGACTTGCGCCAATTGGTTGAATTTATCTTCACTCATACAATCAAGGGCTCCTTTTGCGTTCAACGCGGTCCCTTCGTGCCTTCTCTATGCCATCAAAAACCGCCATGAAAAGCCTCTTTTCGATAGCCGCATCCGCATTGCCATACTTGCAAAAATGGATAAAAGCGCGCTTGGGAATCCGCACTCTCTTGCCCATGGTTATAACAGCAAAATTGAGCAGTTCAGGCTTATTCGTGGCAATATAGTAAACTGTATGGGCGTCTGCATTTAAGATTGGGGCAATCTCACTCACTCGCAAAAATTCCCCGGGTATTCTTTCAATATCCTCCAAAGTCATGGTTATTCAGCTCCCCTCGACGTTCTGGAGCTGTAATAAATCTTTGTTGTGTTGGATGATGGCAGCCGACAACAATTCGTAGTCAACTGCCGGCTTTCCATATCTGCAAAAGTAGACAAAAGCGCGTTTCGGTATGCGAACCATCTTGCCAGTGACGATAACAGGGAAACCCAGTTGCTCAGGCGCTTTTTTTGCGTAGTAAAGAATGGTTGGGGTGCCGGCTTTCAGGTAAGGCGCAACATCGCTTGCGAGTAAAAATTCTTTTGGGATATTTTCAATATCTTCTAAAGTTATCATGAATTTCCTCCAATCATTATCGGTGTTGATGTGGGCGGGAGCGTAAGCATAGCGGGCCGCTCGATGGAGTAACCCGCTATTTATTATTCTTTTTCATCTGATGCTTTTTTCGATTTTACAGCTTTCCGCTTCTTGCTTTCCGTAAGATGTTTATAATTATCCTTTGTGGAAACACGCCGGCCGGTTTGGGCTTCAAGATTCCTCCGGGCGTCGCCTGCAATCTTGCCACCGCGTTGGGCTGCATTTTTATTTTGTACAAATCCTTGTGCATCATCATTTCGCGCTATTTCGGTTGTGGCAGCCTCGCTTAATTGTGAAAATATCAGTTCCAGGTCGGTCATATGGTCGCGGAGGTTCTCGCCGCCCTTATCCAATCCCTTGAGTTGTTTATACTCCGATGGAGTCATGCCAAAAGCGGCCTTGCTGATTTCAGCGGTAAGGATTTGATATTCCCTCGATTCTTCAACGCCGCGGTTTTTCCATTCGTCAGTAAGCTCGTCACGGGTCGCAATGCCACGCATACGTAGGGCAATCCATTCGTCGCTATATCCCTTTATTCGGTATGTATCACGGATTCGGGCTGTTGCAAGCTCCGGGTTCTCGATTTCCTGCATACGCTCATAGCCTACCTTGGCGAGCCAACGCTTAAAAGGCTCCGCTTTTGATGAGGGGATTGATTGAATTATCCGTAAGAGGGTTTCAGCATCGGCGCTGTCCGTTGCGCGTTCCTTGCCGTCGGCAGCCTGCATTTTCAACTGTACGATTTTTTCGTACAGTTCATGATAGCCTTCTTTAATCAGCTTTCTTTTGAGGTCGCTCCAATATCGACGAGGGTTTTCGCTATCTGACAAAATACCTACAGCATCTATAACCGAAAAAAACCACTTTTGAGTTTTTTCATCCCAAATTCGCCGCACATATTTTTCTTCAAACAAAACAATTCCTTTTGATTCACTCAATACACTCACCACCTGATTTGATTGTATTCACCACTCGCAAAAATGGCAAGGGCTATTTGGCGTCAAATTCCTCCGGCACATACTCCATGATATCCCCAGGCTGGCAGTCAAGAACCCGACACAGTTTTTTGATTGTGCGCGTGTCTATGTCGCCCTCACCTGTCTGTAGTTTTTGCCATGTGGCCTGTCCTATCAGCTTTTCTTGTCTTATGCGATACGTTGTATAGCCCTTTTCTTTCAAAAGAGCTAGTAGCTTATCATATTTTATTGGCAAATCGTCACTTCCTTTCCTTTTAGTGGGTTTCCGCCGCATATCTCTCCACTATACTCATTATAATGCAAATTAGCCACTAAAGCAAGTGTATAAACGCATAAATACATTCACTAAAGATTGTGCATATCACCAGTTGATTATTCACTAAAGATAGTGTATAATATAATTAGGGATAGAGACAACAAACCCGCTATGGAAAGGAGAATCGGCATGAAAAAGGCAACGCATAGCAATGTAATGACAATCGCCAACAGACTTGTAACGCAGGGCTATAATAGGGCGAACGCAATGGTGAAAGCATGGGTATTGCTTAAAATGCCCCTGGTGGAAACTAAAGTAGCGGGCGTTACCTATGGCAAGCGCCAAAAGGCCATCGAACACCTCACCCGCTATCAGCCGGAGCAAATCAGCATCCGCCTCGTCCGGAAGCAAAACAACGAGCATGACGTCAACGCCGTCGCTGTGGTGGCCACGGTAGCGGGTAAAGGCTCTTATGTCATGGGGCATCTCCCCCGGGCGCTGGCGGCCTTCATAGCCCCGTTGCTGGACGCAGGTAAGGAAATCCACAGCGTATACAAAGAAGTGCGCGGAATGTATCAGCCGTATATGAATTACGGCCTCGTTGTCACGTTGAAGGTGTAGGCAACGCCTTAACCGGCGGGCAGAAAGGGGTATGAACTATGTCTAATCAGACTAATGCAAGCAAGGAAATCAGAATTGAACCATCGCCGATAACCTATAAGTCATTGGCAAAGGAATTTGAACAGGCCGCCGAGCAGCTGGGCATACCGATACCCGAATTACTTGTAAATGTGGTATGTGTCATGAGAGACGCCACAACGTTTAGCGCTTAACCTTTTTTAAAAGCGACACAAAATTCCAAGCGGCTAAAAACATGACCGAGATGTGGATTAATTTTGCCTTAATATTAGGTGCGAAATGAGGCCGAGAAGCAGTATAATCGTTTTTCCCGCCCGCTAACGGTTAAATCCAATATCGATGAGGAAAACTGCACATCAAAAAATCTGCCTTCTGAATCTACTGCCGAAACTGCAGAGGAGCTCCGGCACAGAATTCTTGCAAAAATTTCCAAACTTCCGATAGACCAGCTGCAAGTTCTTAATGCAGTAATAAAGATGCTGACTCCGGAATAATATCTCTGGTGATAAGAATCATATACAGTCGCCTGCGGCCCCTAGCGGGTCTGTGGGCGGCGTTTTTACAAGCGGTGCCCTAATTTCTCTCTCCCCCTGACAGCAACTCGCCAAAATACGGCTCGCAGGGGGCTCTTGCAAAACAATCACGCATCAGTATGTACCAACAGCCACAACCGATTCTATTTCGTCGAGGAATATTTCATACTCAACGCCGTCAACTCTTACGCCGATACTCTCGCCGTCCGGCTCATTGTCGAGCGCGCTCGTCCAGTTCGTGAAATCACCAACAAAAGCCTTGCCGTCTTTCAGATTCACTCTGATGACCGCGTTCCATGGTAGTTTATCAATACCGAGTTCTTGGCATCGCAGCACGATTTATCCTCCAAATGGTCGAAGAAATACGGTCAGGAACAGTATACTGCACTCGCTTCGATTTTGCAAATTTCATCGAGTGGAACGCTCCACATCATAACAAGGGGAGCGTTCCACATCATCAGGTCGGTAAAATCGCAGTATTGGTGTGCAAAACCGAGATTCCACATAGTCGCTTTTTTAGTATTTGTTTGTTTCAGATTCTGGTGGTATAGGTAGAGTGCAATAAACAAAAGAAAACAACTGCCCACGTCCAAAGTAGCGGTTGTTTTCTAACTGTTCTTTCGGGCTGACCGTTTACCAGCAACACCTTTTCAGTTACATCATACAACTACAGTTTATTTTTGTCAATCGCCAGATATTGGAATGGCGTCATTTTTTATCTGCATTGCTTGAATCGAACACCACCGTCTTACCGCAGTATATTTTTATCTTGTCGGGTTCAGGCTTTCCATCAGGACCTTCCCGCATAAATAGCTGTATACTTCCATCAAACCCATGTCCCCGGTAGCCCTGCAGGTCTTCTCTTGTATAGCCAAGTTTCGCGATATTTCCCCAAAACCACTCATCATAGCGCAAGTGGGATACCATTTTTAAGAAGTATTGTGGGAGTAAATGGCGTATATAGACCGTGCTTAAGTGCGTTTCTGTTGCCGAACGGAGCACCGTGACCAACGGCGTTTTTGTTGCCAGGCTGACCGCCACGTTTTCGCTTCATGACATTAACCTGAAGTGTTTGCGCAAAAACTGTTTAGACGTCTGTTGCCTTTTTACGCCGGCCGCATCCGCGGGCTCCGTTAAAGCCACCCATAGATGATGTGACACTAAGCTGTTGATGGCCTCAATCGCCTGCAGATTCTTTTCATCCAATGCGGATTCAGGTACCGCCTTTATAGGCTTGGAGTGATAATTTCCAGCGCGCTCGGGTATGCTGTCCGGTAGCGGGCGTCGCAGTAACTTCCGGACGGTCTTATCTTTCGCCCATTTATCCCATGCCAATAGCGTACTTTCATCCGGAAGCTGCTCAAAGAAATAAGCCGCCAGAGCAATATAAATATGATAATAAGCATACCACTTGCACAAAGCCAGAACCGACAAGGAAACAAGGATTATGAATACCAACAATAATGGCAAAATCTCAAAATTCATAAGACAGTTCACCTTCCTCAAAATCCTCTTGTTGGATAATTCCTAAAAGGATGGGTTTGATATTCTCTATCATAACGTCGATAATCTGTTCTTTGTTCGCTTTACTGTCAATGCTCATCTTCCCGCTTCCATTGATTTCAATGGAGTGCTTATGCTCAATGGCAGCAGGCCCGTCATTGTTTCCGCCGGCAAAGACGCTCGGTTCAGGAAGCCCGGGCACATTGAGAGGCGCACGGCTTGCGCCTGCGAGTATTTCACTTGTTTCATTGGCTGTATAAACGGTTTCGCCACCACTAAACATGACAAGCTCCGGGCCTTCTTCACCGACAAGCGCGACGCCACGCGGCGCTGATGCGGTACCGGTAGAAAAGCCGTCTATAGGGACGGGGATACCTGCCAAAGAAACCCCGTTGCCCGCCAATGCGTTCTGCAATGCGTTTGAAACCGCTGCGCCTGCTGCTTCAGCTTTAGCGACGCTATCCAAAATCTCGCTGATATATGCGTCCATGGTCGCCCGTGCGGCGGCCGCCGCTTCTTCGGTCATTTCCATGTCGCCGACGGCTTTCTCCAAGTCGTCAACAATTTTATCCATTTGAGCGCTGAAATCTGTTTGCATTTCAGCGACAGATGAAGCGAATGCCTGCTTGCCCTCCTCAACCCGGCCCATATTCTCAATCAAGGCGGATATGTCATCATCAGAGGCCTCTGCAAGCCCCGCCAGCGCGGCGGCGCTTTCTTTTGACCCGTCCGAGAGAATCGCTGCGAGCTGGTCAATGCCCTCAATGCCGCGCGACGTCAAACCTTCAAGGTTACTGGCATAATTATCCATGAACTCTATTTGTGAGAGAAGCGCACTATTCAGCGTATCCGCAGAGGTTTTCGCGGTGTTGTCCATCTCGTTCCATAACCCCAAGGTAGAACTAAGGCTCCGGTACGCCGCTTCATAAGATTTATCGTAGGCTTCAGAAAGCGCATTTATTTCGTCCTGGACAGATTGAACAGCACGGTTGACCGCCGTCGCGTACTCAACCGGCGCGCGCGCTGCCGCTTCTGCGGCGGAGGCAGCTTCCTCAAAGGCACGCTCATTTTCGGCAAGCATGTTGTTCGTTTCTTCGAGCGCCTGTTGCAATCGGTCATGCTCTTCGGTAAATGTTTTTAAATCCTTGCGCGTATTATTCATTTCACGCCGGTTGTTGACATTGGCGTTTGCATATCTTTCGCTTGCGGCAGCTACCTCATCCGCTGCTGTGGCAAGCTGTTCCTCCAAGGATGCCCTGTGCGCTACAAGGTCTGAGTATGCTTCAAAATCGGCGGCTTGGCGCAATTCAACGGCCCTTGCTTCTGCGACTGCACGGATGGCATCGACTGAGTTGCTCATCGCCCCGGTTGCTTTGTCATAATTGAGCGCCAAATCGGGATAGTGCTGATTGAGTTTATCGACGATTGCCGCCATCTGCTGTTGTTCGCCGGCCGTGATACTGGTTTTTGCGGACAGCTGTTCGAGCTTACCTATGAGAGCGTGAGCGCTTTTTTCTTCGGTGTTTATTTTTTCAACACTCGAAGTATAGCTTTCTACAAGCCTTTCGTGGCTATCAATAAGCCTGTCGTTTTGTGCAGCAAATTCCTCGATTGTCATTCTGCTTGATTCATAGACTGCGCGCGCAGTTTCAAGTTCAGCGGATAGATGTGCCAGTTTTTCAGTATTATCGCCTACGGACGCCGCAACCCGGTTATATTCATCCTCAAGGTCACGCATAGCTGAGTAGTGCTGTTTGGATGTTGACGTCAAGCTGTTATACTCCTTGTTCGATTCATTGAACGCATTATTCAGGGCAAGCGCAACGGCGACGACTCCACCAATCGCAGCGCCGACGAGGGCAATCGGCCCCAACGCAGCAATCGAAGCCACGCCAAAGGCTTTTGCGGCAGCAGTCGCCGCAACCTTTGCAACGGTATATCCTTTTACGGCTAACGTGTATCCTGTAACAGCGGTTGTGGCAGTAAGTATCGTCGCGCCGAGCCCGGTCAAGGTGTATACCGCCCATTCGTTTTTTTGAAGAAAATCGCCAACGTCACCCACTAATTCCGCGAATGCGGAAGAGGCGTTATTAACCGAGGGAGTTAATACTGACGAAAAGGCGGTATTCATACTATTGGATGCTTTCACCCATTTTTCTTCGAGTGTTACTGACGCGGCGGCGGAGGCAGCTATTGTACCTTCAGAGTTCGATATGGCGTTGACCCATTCGTCAATCTCAAATCGACCGGCTCTAATGTCGTCCGCGACCTTCGCGCCTACTTTTGCACCAAATGCTTCACTTGCAATAGATGTCGCCGCGAGGATGTCGGGGGCGTCCTCTATGGACACAAGAAGCTGATTGAATGCCTCCTCCGCGTTTGTTGCCCCGTCTTGAGCCATGCGGTTAAGCAGAATATTGAGTGAGGAAAGCAATTCTCTCGGTTCTGCACCTGCTTGGTAGAACGAGCTGAATAATGCTATCGACCGCTCAACGCTAAACCCCATCTCTTCAAATGACGGGCCCGCTTGGATAATATATTCAGACAGATTATTGACGCCAAGACCGCTAATCTGCGAAGCCTTTGTCAACTGGTTCATAGTCACAGCCAACCCATCGGCATCCATATCAAGCGCGTTCATAAGACGCCCAAGCGTGGCTGCCGAAGCACCAGCATCCTCGCTATTGACCCGCGCGTATTCCAGTGTCAAATCCGTGATGTCTTCGAGCCCTTTTCCAGTTAGCCCGGTTGCAGTATTGAGCGTGGATAAGACGTTAGCCACGTTATCTATTGAGCCATATGAGTTCGAGTAGACGTTCATCATTGATTCGTTGAGGCTATCAAGTTCAGCGCCTGTCGCGCCGCTTGATTTTGCTATGACTGACGAAGCGTTGGAAAACTCGTTTGCTAGGACATTTGCAGCGTTTGCAGCGTCATATATAAGTTTCGCAAGCCCTGCCGCTATCAATGCCTTTTCGATAGATTGCACAGCGTCAACGCCAGTTTTCCCCGCCATATTTGACGAGGATTCCAACTCGTCGAATGAATCCGCAACCCCGCTAACAGCATTTGCCGCTTCATCCGCCGCCACAGTCGCGTTTTCTGCGGAAGTTGCCCAGGCATCGGTAGAGGAGGAAGCTGTGTCGGCTGCCTGCGCTACGCCGGTCGCTGCCGTTCTGGCAACACCAAACGCTTCGCTCGCTGCGGGACCCGCTTTTTCCCATTGGGTAACTGCCGCTTCGCCTCTTTCCGCAATTCGGTCAAAAATATCGCTTATCCCATCAATCGCGGAAAATTTCGCGGTTAATTCAGCCATTTATATCACCTATTCTTTATTATTCATCCGGGAAAAGTTTTTCGCAATACTTCTTAACTGATGATACGCCGTACCCCACATATTTTCCGGTTTCCTCAATCGTCATGCCCTCGATATACCGCAAGGTAATAATTTGACGTAAAATACTGCTTTCAAGCGATTCTACAAAATCTTCAACAGCACTAACCTCTGCTTGGAGCTCGGATACTTTTTCTCTCAGCCTTTGCATTTGCTGGGGATTTTCGCCGCAGGCTTCAAGGCGGCGTTCTGTAAGAGCTAATTCCTTGCGAAGCGAATAAAACTCTTTGAGACGCTTTCGGGTCAAAATTTACACTTCCTTCGCAATCACATAGCGGGTTAAGAATCTGGCAAAACTGATAACAAACTTTTTATCCGGCGCCCGGCTTGCACTTCGCTTAGCCCAACGAAAGCACCGACATCTTTCCTTGTCATACCCTCTACATACCGCAGGGTGATGAGTTGCCGGGAAAGGCTATCGTCGAGGGAGTCAATATAATCGTTCACCATGTCAAGTTCCGCCGTGAGTTTTTCTAAACGCTCTTTCAAGCGCGGAGTCTGGTGAGATTCTTCCCCCATAGCCATCATTTGACGCTCGACAAGGAGTAATTCCTTACGCGAAGCGTGGTACTCTTCAAGTTGCTTGATAGTCAAGATTTGCATTCCTCCCTTCTTATCATTCCATCCCCGGCGCCAAAAGAAAGGCTGAAAATTTTATCCAGAACATTATTTGCGGCTTCATTTTTCTCAATCAATTTTTCTACAGCGAATTCTACGCATGAATACCAATTATTTTTAAAAGACGCAAGTCCGCCACTCTTGAGCGCGGTATTATATGCGACGCCTTGGTAGTAAGGTTCAAGAAGTGCCATGTTGTCAGGGCAACGCATTTTTTTCAATGCTTTTTCAATTTCCTGCCGTGCAGCCTCCCGGCTGTTACAGCCATATTTTGCAGCAATGACATCAAGGGTCGTCCTCTCATAAAATCGAGCACGAATAAGATGGGCGTGTGTCTTGGGAATCTGCTTCATGCAAAAATCGAGCGCTGCGCGAAGTTGGGCAGTATATACCTGTTCGACAGTATCTTCAAACGGCTGCTCTGCTCCCGGGTCAGTCAGCGTGTCAATCAGCGTGAGGCTGCCGTCATCTTCATGCGATACGGACCCGTTTAGGGTGTTGGCGTCGAACAGGGCGTCCCGCTTTCCTCGCAGGCCAATTTCCGCCCGGCATGAGTGACGCACATGATATACTAATATTGTGGAAAACGCACCGCGTTCCGGGTCATAGGCTTCTATTGCTTTTATAAAGCCGAAATATGCGTTCTGGCATAAATCATCAAAATCACATATTCGGTTCCCATTTTCGGGGCAGCAGTATCTCCGGCATACAACGTGTATAAGCTGCTCGACCATAGACCAAAGCTCAGGGATTATTGAATTGTCAGTTTTGGCTTGCGCGGCCAGTTCGTTCACGCGCTCCATGCGCTCGGAATTATCCATTGACAAATCGCCCCCCAATCCGCTAAAATAGTAAGTGTGAGGTTACTATTTCATCTTTGGGAGCGCGCGGGGCCGGAAGGCTCCCATTTGCTTTTTATTAAGAACCGGGCGCCGACTCGTGTGAATATAGCGGACCCGCTATATTTGTAGGATTTTTACAAGCTGCTGCATCACAACGTCGTATTGTTTCGGCGAGAACGGAACGTGGGCAATCATCCGCTTGCAGGCCGAATATGATTGCCAGTCGCCCTTGGGCATGGTGCCTGCCGCTGTAAGCATTTTATTTACGGCAACCTTGCGTAATCGCGCTGCCTGCTTCGGGGATAAAACTTTTGACGTCACCATGGCATATCATCAGTCCTTTCGATATCACGAAAAGTATTGATGGCGTGGAATTTTTGAATACTGCCATCAAAGTGTAGCTCGACCCATCCGATGCGTCCCTCTTTATTTTTTGCAATGCTAATTTTGCGCGACTGCTCCTCGACGCCGTCCGGGGCGTGAAGGAGAAGGACTGCGTCTGCGTCATTTTCTATCTGACCCGATTCTCGCAGATGTTCAAGCGTCGGTTCGCCACGTCCGTCTCGGCTAAGTTGCGACAAGGCAAATACTGTAATGCTCGATTGCTGAGCCAGCGTATGTAAATCAATAGATATATTCGTCATTTTTTCGTAGCGGCTCTTTCCGGGCGCATCAATGAGTCCAATGTAATCAATAAAAATGACCTCCGCGCCCAACTGTACCGCCTTTGCTTTGATTTGCGTGACGCTCCACCCTGCAGCTTCGACCGTATGGAGATTCAAGCTGTCAAACGCTTTTGAGGTCTGCGCTAACTGGGTAAAATCAAATCCAGTTCGCATTTTTATCTTTGACAGCTCAATACCGCTTAAATTTGCCGCCATACGACCAAAAAGATTGTTGTGCCGTGTTTCGAGACTGAAATATACAACCCTGTGTGATTTGCTCATATGCAAAGCCATCTGCAACGTTAAGGCGGTTTTCCCTTTGCTTGGGCGGGCGCCGATTACAACAAAATCGCCCGGGCAGAAATATGTGTATTTATCCAACTTTTCAAAGCCAGTCCGTATGTATTCCTCCGGACGCTGAAGCGACGAATAGAATTTCAAAAAGCCTTCTTTAGCCGACATAGTGCTATCGTGGTGTGCCTCAGACAGCGATTCGCATATTTCAGATGCAAGCATTTGACAATCCTGCACGGATTCGCCGCTGGACAGACTCTCGACGAGAGTTGCCACACGCTGATATGCCCAGTACCGCTTGGCGGTGTCAATCATGATTTGCGCGTACTGTTTCCACATTGAAACCACCGGTACGGCTTGTATGGCATTTGCCATGATGAGCTTATAATCATCGCCGTGTTGGGCACACATGGTCACGAGGTCAATCGGTTTACCGTCCGCGAAGTAAGCGTTCATGGTGCGATACAGGGTGCGGTATTCGCTGATAAGGAAATCATTTTCGTCAAGGATTGCCACGCATTCGGGCATTATTTTGTCGGCCTCAATCAGAATTGCGCCGATAACCGCCTCCTCTGCTTCCGGATGAGGTTTGACGCCCACGCTTGTCCAATCAATCAAGGCGTTTCAAGCCTCCCATCGGCTGAGGCGGATGTTTTAGCTGCATATGCCCCTTGTCTTGCTCGCGCGCTAACCAGCTGTTGATAAACCGTAAAATACCACTCTTGGTCTTACGCTTACTCGGATTCGCGTCAAGCCACCCTCTCATATGACGAAGCTGCTGTATCACGTCGACAGCAGGGTACAGGGCCGCCCATTCATGCACCTGCTCCTCATAAATCGGATATTGGGCTTTATCATTCAAAGATAATAAAATCACAACGGACTGGGCCGGAGTGGACGCAGGCGCGTCAGCGACGGCATTACCGTCATCTCTGTTATCCTCTGTTCTGTTACCCTCAATTCTGTTCTGTTCCGTTACGTAACCGTTTGGTTGACATGTGGTAGACACTTGGTTGTCACTTGGTATACCAAGCGGTAGACACGAAGCATAAGCACCGCCCTTTTCCTTTGATAGCGCACTTTTTTCAAGTTGATATTGAGTTGGCTTATAACGGTCGGGCCGAATATAGTTATGGATTCCCCAATGCCTGATTACCACGACCCCACTATCAAAGGGAATAAGGAATTGCTTGGCTATGAGAATCTTTAAATCATCGTCAGAGGCTCCTGTAAGACGCATTATGCGCTTGGGGCTATCCACGAACCCATCGTCATCACCACGCATTCCCAAATCGAAATAGAGAAGCCGAGCCGACACCGGCAAATCAAGGAAGGCATCACTTTCAATAATTGATTTCGTAAACATACGCCGCTCGGCCACAATTTCACCGCCTTTACCCGTCAATAGCGGGTTTTATTTTGCAATCTGAACAGGCCGAATGCTGGCGGGGTCATTTTCGATGACGTATAAGGTGCTCGCTAACATCCGGCGGGTAATGGATTCCTCAAGTAGGCTCAGGTCAAAAAGAAACTTGCCATTAGGTCCGCCCGCCCGCATCGCGGGGTATGTGCCACTCTTGGCGCCGCGACGTAATTCGCACTCTGATAGACCAGTTGCCGTAGCGGCTTCCTTAATTGTCAGGACTCTTTTCACGACGCTTCACCGCCTCGAATAATAGTGAAGATTTCATCAAACGGAACATCTAAAGCGTCGCACAAGGCTTTCGCCGTGGAAGGACTCACGTTGTGTCCAGGTCGCTCTAAATTCGATATTGTTGCATAATGAATTCTTGCTTTTGCTGCTAGGCTTCGCATACTATACCCAGCTTTTATTCGTTTTTCGCGGATGGCGGTTGTATTCGGTTGAACCATAATATCCCTCCTGGCTTGAATTTCAACGAATTGTTGAAATTCAGTTTCTTATTTCAACAATTTAAATAATACGCTAAAATTGTTTATTTGTCAATACCGATTTCAAAAAAGTGTTGATTTTTGCTTGTGGGATATGTATACTAAGTATTTGAAAGGGGGAACGCGACAATGTCAAAATTCCATGAACGCTTAAATCTCTTAAGAGAGGAACGAAAAGTAACACAAGCAACAATGGCAGAAGCTTTCGGAATAACATCACAATCTCTTTCGTATTACATGAATGGGCGCGAACCCAAATACGACCTGCTTGTTAAAATAGCGGAATTCTTTGAGGTGAGTACTGATTATTTACTGGGCCAATCTGATAATAAAGTGCCGGAAAATTGTCTCATTACAGAGGAATTAGGGCTCAATGACGAGGCTATAGCAACGTTCAAATTCTTGTTAGATAATCCATCTGATGAAAGCAAAAATATGCTAATTTTATTAGATAAAATAATTGCAGATCAGGATTTAAGAGTTTTGCTAAAAATATGTCTTTCCTATGTTGGGTGGGGAGATCCTGCACAAGAAATTTACAATTTTCTTCTTCCGAGATATTATGATGCGGATACCAACAAAGAACTCTATAAAAAAGTGCTTAATTCTTTGATGGGAGATATCCTTTCCAGAATTCTTGACAAAGTTAGAGAAAATGAATCTGATAGCAAGTGCCCACCGAATTGAAGGCGAGGGGGAACCCCTTGCTGCGAGGTCAAGAACTTGGCATTGATAAATTGCTGTTTAATGCGAGGTGATTATGATGGCAACAATAAAAAGGCGTGAGGGGAAAACGGGCGTCTCTTACCTCATTCGCACCTATTCCGGTTATGACGGTACCGGCAAACAGGTCGAAAAAACTATGACGTGGCGCCCGTTGCCGGGCATGACTGAAAAACAAATAGAAAAAGCAATTAATGAGGCTGCCGTTATTTTTGAGCGCAAAGTAAAGGATGGGATTATCCTTGATGGCGGTACCCGCTTCTCTGATTTTGCTACGCGCTGGATGGATGAATATGGCGCCACGCAGCTCGCACCCAAAACAATGGAACGGTACAAGGCCTTACTGGTTCGTATTAACCAGGCAATCGGAAATATCCGGCTTGATAAGCTCCGGCCGGACCATTTGCAAAAGTTTTATAAAAATCTCGGCGAAGATGGGATTAAATCAACTGGTAGCACCGCCACATGCGTGGCTGACTTGACGCATATCATAAAATCTGAAAAAGGAGTGAGCAAGGTTAAGGTAGCAGAGCACGCCGGTGTGGCTCCTGTTACGGTAACATCTGCCTGCCAGGGCAAAAGAATAAGCCTTACAAGCGCACAGGCGATTGCAAAGGCTTTGGAATATCCGGTGGAAAAACTATTTAAAATTGAAAAAGAACATGCCCCGCTATCCGACAAAACTATCCAACACCATCACCGCTTGATTTCCTCGATACTGCAAACAGCCGTGCAATGGCAGATTATTTACGATAATCCCGCCCGGCGTGTCAAGCCCCCAAAAGTGGAGCGTAAAGAGGCTGTATGGCTCGAAGATACAGAGGCGCAAAAAGTGGTTGAAGCATTGGCAAGTGCGCCTATAAAATGGCGTACAGCTATACTATTGCTTTTGCATAGCGGGATTCGCCGCGGGGAGCTTTGCGGTCTAGAGTGGTCGGATATTGATTTTGAAAACAATCTCATTCATATTCAACGTGCGAGCCAGTACGTTGTTGGCATGGGGGTCATCGAAAAGGATACAAAGAATTTCAGCTCCGTCCGTGTGATTAAGTTGGATACGGAAATTATGGAAGTCCTTCAGCAATATAAAATATGGCAAACAGAGCAAATACTCTTGCAGGGCGATAGATGGCATCGCAAGATACCTATTAAGGATGCACACGGCAAAGTGAGCATGCAGAAAAATGAGCGCCTGTTCACGCAGGAAAACGGCCTGCCGATTAACCCGGACAGCGTGACGGATTGGGTTAAGAAGTTCCGAGAAAAAAACAGCCTCCCACAGTTCACGCCGCATACACTCCGTCATACAAATATATCGCTGCTGATTGCTGCCGGCATCCCGCTACGCAATGTTGCGTCACGCGCTGGCCATGCCAATTTGACCAGCATATCCAAGACATACGCCCATGCCATCAAAACAGTAGACGAAAAAGCAGCGTCAGCGATAGGCGATATTCTCAACCCCGCTAAGATGAAAAAGGCATGATAAACTGGTAAGTATCTTAAAACATATTGCTTTTTTTCATGAAATGGGATATACTTATGGATATACATTGTAGAATGGAGGCGCATTGATATGACGGCAAAAATCGCAAAATGGGGAAATAGCGTTGGAGTTAGAATTCCCAAGGCTTTGCTCGAAGTAGTGGGGCTATCTGACAGCGACAGTGTTGAAATCGTTGCAGAGGATAATATGCTTATTATAAAGCCTGCAAGGGAACGTCTGACCATAGATAAACTTTTTCAAGATTGGGATGGGGGAGCCCCGGAGCCTTTTGATTGGGGCGAGTTAGGTGCTCCTGCGGGGAGGGAGCTGCTTTGAGTTTCGAGCAAGGGGATATAATTGCTTTAGACTTTTCACCAACGCAAGGGCATGAACAATCCGGGTATCGGCCTGCCTTGGTAATCAGCAGAAATTTATATAATACAAAAACAGGATTTGTCGTTGTGTGCCCGATAACAAGTACGCTTAAAGCATATCCTACGAGAATCCCCCTTGATGAAAGAACAAAGACAACGGGGTTCGTAATATGCGAGCAGATAAGAACGATTGACATTGAGGCAAGAACACCGCGATATTTTGAAAAAATGCCGGACGATTTGCTTCAGCAAGCTCTGGAAATTGTATCTTCAATTTTTGATGGTGAATTGGATTCTTAAACGAGGGGTAGTATAAATGAGAGCGGATATGGCTGCCCTTTTAGGTGAGATTATCAATGCGCGGAAAAGCCGCGCATTATCACATAAGGATTTGGAGGAATTGTCGGGTGTAGAACAGACGATGATTTCTCGAATTGAAAGCGGCGCTACTGACCCGCAGCTGGGAACTGTTTTGAAAATCCTGCAGTCTCTCGGCAAAACATTGGCGGTAGTGGATAGAGCCCACAGTAATAATAAAGCGCTCCAAAACTTCTTGCAGTTCGAACCGCTGACAGACGATGTGCATGAGGCAATTCTTGAAGCGAGGCGAAAGGACGCGGAGTATGCTGCGAATCCCATTAATGATAGGAAGCCAATGGATTGATTATAGCAACAAACAATGTGCGCGAATTTGTGCGGGTCGAGGGATTGAAAATAGAGAATTGGACAGAATAAAAAGAGGGCTTCGCGGCCCTCATATTTTTGTCCGTTAATTGTCCGTGATTTGTCCGTTAATTCTATAAAGAGAGAGTAAAGATTACATTAAGATATAAAAAGCAGGTTCAAAAATACCGCATTATATTAAGGTTTATGATAAGATGCGATAGTATACAATAAAGTGTTGGCAACACTCATAACCCGAAGGTCGGTGGTTCAAATCCATCCTCCGCAACCAACTAAAAGTGGCTTAAACATTATGTTTAAGCCATTTTTGCTTTTGTGAAATGAGGTGCCCATACCGAAACGCCATACCGGAACGGCACGAAACAGTTTCTTAGCAATCGAACATCCCCATGATTTTAAGTCAAGAATTGTCTGTCGGGCTTTCCGAGGCAGATAGACCTTTCTGTTGCCCTTGTGCGTTTTTACAGGACCAAGGTATAGCCCTGTGCGAGTGTTCTTTTTAGCCCATGTGTCTACACGCGTGTATTCAGGTGTAAATTTCTTCGGGTGCTTCATACGGGTCAAATTCTTGCGGATCATGATGGAATTATCGCCAAGATTGACGCTATCCCACAGGAGCCCGAGTGGCTCACCCTTTTACAATCCGCAGTTCAGCAGGATTACGATGCCTTTCGCCACCGGATGAATAGATTCTTCTGCAATTTTACTGAATTTTTCTGCTTCGTCGTCATTGAGGACGCGCTGCTCCTTGTATTTCGCCGGGGGAAGCTTGATACCTGATATCGGATTATATGCCAGCATTCTGTTAGTGCAAGCTTGCGTAAAGGCTTCATTGAGCTCATTTTAATTAAATATAAGAAAGCAACTTATTTGTCCACATCCACAAAAACCATGTCACCCATTTTACATTTATGTGCATTTGAAAGCAATTTCAAAATTATTTTTCTTGAAAACTATTTACATAATAGAAAAGCAGTGATAATATAATGCTATGAACATAATTTCATACACTGAAATTAATTTCAAAGGTGGTATAGCATGGCTATCGTCGACAACACTCGCATTGCACTAAAGGTCTGCAAACTGTATTATATTGACGCACTCAGCCAGAAAGAAATATCTGCCCAGCTTGGTATTTCCAGGCCGCAAATAAGCCGCATACTCGCTTATGCAAGGACTAACAATCTAGTGACGATTACCATAAACAGCCCGTATGCTGAGGAAGCCAGATATGAGCAAATACTTGCCGAGCGATACCATCTCCAAGATGTACTCGTTCTGGGAAGCGACCCGGTGAAAGACGAAACGCGTATTGAGCGATTCGGATTGCTTGCATCGCAAAATCTTGATGCCTATATCACGGATAACACCTATATCGGTGTGATGAGCGGCCAGACCATAAGCGCGGTGGTCTACAGCATCACTCATTTTGAACGGCGCGGGCTAAATGTTGTGCCGTTGGTTGGAGGATTGGGCTCCACCGGTGTGCTATGGCAGGCAAATGTTATTGCACAGCGCTTAGCGGAGTGTTCTGGCGGCAGCTTCCATATTCTCAATGCGCCTGTGGTTGTTCGCAGCACAGAACTCCGGGAGGAGCTCTCTTCGGAGCCGGGTATCGCATCCATACTCAAAAAGGGTTCCACATGCGATGTTTGTATGGTCGGTATCGGTGACGTTGACTTGCACTCTACAAATGTGCGAGCCGGGGCGCTTGGGGATACAGATGTTGAAGAGCTGAAAAAAGCGGGAGCAGTTGCGTCCCTCTGTACCTCTTATCTGGATTCCACGGGACAAATCTTGGAAACCCCCGTCTCCGAACGGAGCATCGGGCAAACTTTGAACAGCATTCGAAAATCAAAAGTAATCGCTTTTGCAATTGACCCAAAGAAAGCAAAGGCAATCCACGCGGCATTGTCGAGCGGGTTCATAGACGTATTCTTTACCGATCTTGAAACCGCCCGTGCAATAGATGAAATCCACTCGATATAGAAAACAGGAGGAATTATTATGAAGAAAATTATTATCGTTTTTTTGAGTGTACTGCTGGCATTATCTTTGGCAGCATGTGGAGGAAGTCCCGGCCAGCCGGCTTCAAATGAATCGGTTCCACAGGCTCCGGTTTCGCAAGATTCCGAGGCGCCCGTCGCAGAGTCCGGAGCTGCCGGAAAAAATGTGTCCATCCTCACCCCCTATCTCAGCTCTGTCACGACCAATCAGATGGTGGACAGAATGAAAGCAGAGATGGAAGCAAAGGGAATGCTGGTCACAGTAGTGGACACCAAAGGAGATTTTGCGCAGCTTGCCAGTCGCATTGAGGATACGGTAACAGCCAAGGCCGACGCGATCGTAATTGTCAGCACGGATCCAGGTCAGATCGCCACAGCGCTGCAATCCGCATTTGACAGCGGGATTCCTGTTTTCGGGTGCGACAGCGGATTCCTTGAGGGGATGCATGTAAACGCCACTAGTGACAACTACGCGATGGGTGAATTGATTACCAGATATTTGTTTGAAGACCTTATGGGAGGCAAGGGCACCGTTATTGCGCTCACTCACCGCCCCCATCCCGGTGTGTTGCAGCGGTGCGAAGCATTTGACAACTTACTGGGCGAATACCCTGACATCTCGCTCATCACCGAGCAGCATGTAGAGGTTCCCGGCCCCATTGAAAACTCACGACAAACACTGGAAAACCTTATTTTATCAAACTCGCAGCCGGATTCCATAACCGCTGTCTGGTGTGCGTGGGATGAACCTGCAATCGGTGTTTCCCAAGCTTTGGAGGCGTCGGGCCGCGATGAAGTTTTAGTAACCGGTGTTGACGGCAACTCCCAAGCTGTGGAGATGATTGAAACGGGCAGTCCCTTAAAAGCTACCGTATCACAGAACTTTGACGGCATGGCCGCAATTGTGACAGAAGAAATGACAAAACTTTTTGAAGGAGTAGCGATTGAGAAAGGGGATAAATATGCCCCTGCGACCCTAATCAAGGCAGCATAAGTTTTTTTGCCGGAGGGGATATGATATGCTTTTACAAACAAATAAACTCAGCAAACGCTTTGCAAGTTTTGTAGCGTTAAACAATGTGGATTTCCAGATTGCCGAGGGGGAAATTCATGGGCTTGTCGGCGAAAATGGCGCGGGCAAATCGACATTGATTAAAATCCTTGCAGGCGTATATCGCCTAGATGAAGGCGAAATCTTATGGGAAGGCAGGCGTGTGGAAATCCACACGCCTGACCACAGCCGCAAAATCGGGATGAATGTTATTCATCAAGACCGCAACCTGATACCTGCTTTTAATGGCGTGGAAAATGCTTATCTTGGCCTTGAATACGCAAAACATGCGGGTGCTGCAGTTGACTGGGAAAGCATGAAACGCAGGGTGTTGGAGGTAATAGACAGCTTAGGGATACAGGATTTGGATATCACAAAACCCGCCCGCGATCTTTCGCCGCCGCAGCGGACGCTGTTGGAGATTGTCCGGGCGATGATGGTGCCCTGCAAACTATTGATTCTGGATGAACCGACGGCTTCCCTCACAGATAAAGAGGCGGAAATGCTTTTTCATACCATTGAAAGGCTTAAAAAGCAGGGCACCTCCATTTTATATGTAACCCACCGTATGGACGAGATTTTTCGCTTAACCGACCGCATCACAGTATTTAAAAACGGTGTGATGCAGGCCACCGTGCAAACTGCCGATACGGATATTGACAGAATTATTGCGATGATGACGGAAAAATGGGAAAGCAATGCAACTGAAGATGCTCGGGAATTCGGACAAGAGCTTCTCAAAGTCGAAGGAATTGCATCTAAGGACGGCATCGTTAAGGATGCGGGGTTTTCGGTGCGGGCAGGGGAGATTTTGGGTATCTTTGGTCTTGGCGGCAGCGGGCGCACGGAACTCTTGGAGTGTATTTATGGATTGCGCACCGCCAAATCAGGGGCTGTTTTTCTGGATGGCAAAGAATACACAAATCCTCGCCCCACCAAATCGCTGCAAAATAAGCTTGTCCTAATCTGCGAAGACCGCCGCGGAAAGGCTTTGGTAGGCTCGTTGAGTGTCCGGCAAAACCTTGTTCTTTCCACCATCGACCATTATACCCGGTTTGGGGTGATGAACAAAGCACGAGAGGTTTCCGACACATTAAAAAACATCAAGGAACTCGCCATAAAAACAACAGGGCCGGAGCAAACCATTTCAGAGCTTTCCGGCGGAAACCAGCAGAAGGTCGTCATGGCAAAGGCGCTCATGTCGCAGCCAAAAGTGTTGTTGTGTGACGAGCCGACGCAAGCCGTAGATGTAAAAACACGCGCGGAAATACACAACCTGGCACGAGAACTGGCAAAAGCAGGGAACGCCATTGTGTTTGTGTCTTCCGACTTGAAGGAAGTGCTGGAGATTGCCGACAACATACAAATTATGGCGGCAGGAAAAACCAGGGACTACTTCAAAAATGAAAACGTAACTGCGGAGCAGGTATTGGCTTGCTGTTATGCGGGTGAATCAGGAGGGATATCTAATGAATAAAACCTCTTTTTCCGGGTTGATGAGAGCGTATGGCACAATCTTTGCAGGGATTCTTATTGTTGTCATATTTAGCATACTCAGGCCTGACGTCTTCTTTACGATTGCGAATCTGATCAACATCACACGGCAAATCTCCCTGCTCGTTACTATCGCGATAGGAGCAACTTTGGTGATGACAGTCGAGGAGTTTGACCTCTCTGTAGGCGCTATGGCCAGTTTGGGCGGCGTTGTTGCCGCAACCCTTGCTGTAAACGGGATGCCGATCATCCTCTGCTTTCTACTCCCGGTTTTGTTGTGTTTTGTAATCGGGATTACAAACGGATGGATTGTGACAAAATTCAAAGTGCTATCGTTTATCACTACGCTGGCCATGAGCACGGTTTTAGGCGGGTTTACTTTCTGGTTTACAGGCGGGGCAACCGTGTTTCAAGACATTCCAAAGAGTTTTACTGTGGTAGGCACCACAAACGTGCTGGGCATACCGTTGCTTTCCATTATTATGTTGTTCCTTACCGTTTTGTTCTGGTTTATCATGCGGCACATGTCATTTGGCCGCAAGCTTTATGCAATCGGCGGAAACGAAGCGGCTTCCCGCGTGTCAGGAATTCGCGTGCGAAAGTATAAAAATCTCGCATTCGGGCTCTGTGCAGCCTTGGCGGCCTTTTCCGGTGTTCTCATGGCGTCCCGGCTCGGCTCGGCCCATCCCACAGGCGGTGACGGCCTGTTTTTACAGTCTTACGCTGCTGCCTTTTTAGGCCGCACGGTGTTTAAAGAGGGCGTACCCAATATTTGGGGAACTTTTGCTGGTGCCGCGATTCTAGGCATCTTGGCAAATGGCCTGACAATCCTTCAAGTTCCCACATTTATGCAAGACGTACTGACCGGTATCATTATTGTGCTTGCGGTTGTCGTACAAAAAATAGGGCGTGGTGAAGAAAAATGATACAAGCATATTCGCTGCGTAATCAAGCGATTATGCAAAGCGGCAGAAATCTTGCAGGGTATTTGCTTGCAGGATATCCGAACCGCCAACTGTTTTATAACGCGGCAAAGGGCTGTGAACAACAGGGGTTGACGGTTCTTGAGGTAGGTTATCCATCTAAATCTCCAATTTTTGATGGTGAGATCATACGCCTGGCTCATGCACAGGCTGATATTTCTGTCTGCGATGATATAGAATTTTGGCAGAAGCTTAGGCATACTGTCAATCTCCCAATTTGGCTAATGGCTTACAACAAGGATTTAGTAGAGGACAGCTTTTATCTAACCCTTTGTGAGGAACAACTGATTGATGCTTTAGTAATTCCAGATAAGGATTTAATAAATCGCAAACAACTGTTGAACAAGGTTTCCCAATGGAGAGTTGATGTTCTTGGTTTCCTTTCCCCTGAATCTAGCAACGAAGAAATTGCTGATGTATTAGAGAACTTTCCAATAGTCTATTATACACTTTATGCAGGCCCCACGGGAATGGAAAATCAAACGCACAACTATACACATATTCTGAAAAATGCGCAAATATGCTCACATAAAGGGATTTTTGCAGGCTTCGGAATCCAGACACATCAGCAGATCACAACGCTTTTGGATGACGGGTTTGCAGGGGTGATCATCGGTACAATCATGATGAAACAATTGAACCACTCGGCACAAGCGCTTTATGAGCTTATTAACGGATTCGCTGAAAAAATACGGAGTGGAGGATAAACACATGGGGTACATTCTGGCGTTTGACGCGGGCACCACAGCGCTGAAAGGAGCGCTGTTGGAGAATGGGCGCGTTTGTGTACAGGAGTACAGTGTGCCTGCAACTACAATTTACGATGGCGCATACAAAGAACAAGACCCCAATCTCTGGTATAGCGGGTTTTGCGAAATATCCCGCCGTTTTTTTGCTTCCGGTGTTCGACCGGAGAGTGTGGAGGCAATTGTGCTCAGTGGTCAAATGCAGGATGTCATAGCTGTTGACAGTTCCCTGCATCCTGTTGGCAACGCCATTTTGTATTCTGATGGGCGTGCAGACAAACAAGCTGCCGAGATTAAAAACATTTTGGGAGAAAACGAAATAATAAGCACAACAGGTAATGCTTTCAATGGCTCCATTCCTTTATCCAAGTTACTCTGGATTAAGCAGCATGAACCTGCACGCTACTCAAGAATACACAAAATTCTTATCAGTTCCAAGGATTATATCATTACAAGGCTTACCGGTTCTTTCGTCACAGACGTTACATCCGCTTCCACATCTGGAATGATGAATATACGCACGAAGGAATGGAAAAAAACTTACTTGGAAGCCATTGGACTAAATCAAGACCTGTTGCCTGATTTGAAATATCCTGATGAGCTAGCGGGAACAGTCACTCATGAAGCCGCCAAAGAATCAGGTTGCTTGATTGGCACGCCGGTGTTTGCTGGGGTGGGCGATGCAGGCGCAACCACCCTTGCCAGTGGGATTAGCTGCTTAGGGGAATACAACATTAACTTGGGTACTTCCGGGTGGGTGGCAACACTATCCGGCGACACATTGGCATGTGAGGGCGTGTTCAATTTAGCGGCCGTACAGCGAGATCTATATATTAACGTAGTGCCTTTCCTAAATGCTGGAAATGTACACAAGTGGATTGTGTCACTTCTTTCACCGGAAGAACATGCCGACTACAGCCATATCGACCATCTGCTGGCAAAAAGTCAAGCGGGAAGTAATGGTGTGCTCTTTCTCCCATATATATCAGGCGAGCGTTTTCCGGTAATGGATAACACGATCAAGGGCGGATTTTACGGCATCACACCGGAAACCAGCAAATCAGATATTGCCAGAAGTGCGTTGGAGGGCGTGGCTTTCTCAATCCGTCAAGGCATCGAGAATATCGGAAAACAGCCCACAAACGTTTCCCTGATTGGCGGAGGTGCAAAGACTCCGGTATGGGGTCAAATTTTTGCAGATGTTTTAGGCAGCCCTGTTAGTGTTTATGAAAAATCAGCGTATCTCCCTGCGATGGCTCTAGCATCCTGCGCTTTGGTGGCACAAGGAAAGCTATCTGATTATCAGCAGTTTATAGCAGAGCTGAAACAATCTACCGGTTATATTCAGTATTTACCCGAAAAGGCCAATATTGCGTTGTACAACGAATTGTACAATGAGCATCGAAAACTGTACCCGGCATTGAAACAGATTTACAGATGCAGCCTTACCCCGGATTAGGTTGGTAGCATTCGATTGGAATGAAATAATAAATCAAATTGATTAAGGCACTACACGTATTATTTGCATGTAGCGCCTTTTGATTATAATTTTATTGTCAAGATAGAGGCTTTTCGCCGATTGCTATTTCTGATTTGTATAGGTCATAAAGCATTGGAACGCTATACTGCCAAACCTTGGTTTCCTCCATTTCAAGAGCTTCTTTCTTTATTTAGTGTGATTGTAGCGTGATTTTATTGCACTCCTTAGTTTATGTTCGTGCGTATGGACATTGTGTCCAGAAGTTGAGATGTTTTGTTTGAGCGGCAAGGGTTCATAGTCAATAGCTGTTGTACATATTTGTTTATATGTCATTACTATGATAACAAACCAAGAATTTACGTTAGAGTTTACTTCTATGCATAGATATAATCAAGAATCTGATTAAATTGCTTGTCAACACTTGCGAGGGTCGCATTTTTGGAGTCGCCAAACCCTGACATATTTTTCGCATAATCGTCAAGCATGGCGCTGAATTTCGTCCGCATTTCTTGGTAGCTTTGTTGCGTTGCTTCCTTGCTGCTTGTATCAAGGCCTGTAAATAATTTTTCAGCGTCCAAACCTGTTTCAGCAGCTTTAATATAAAATGTTGCAAGATGTTGTGACGGCAGACCCGCAACATTTTTTTGCAGTACGGCGGAGAACTCGTCAACCGTTCTGTTGAGTGACTCTTTAAGCGCATTTGACAATTCCTCGGATTTATCGGCATATTTATCGGCAATCATATCACCTGCTGCTTTTGCAAGCCCAAGCCCTGCATACGTTGACTGTTGAGTCGCGTCGTTTGATGATAATTTGGCGAAAAATTGTAGGTCTGCCTGCAATTCTTTAAATTCCGACATCGTAAACTGTGCACCCTTGATTGTTAAGGTAGACGTCAAAAGGTTCAAATCGGTGCTCTCACCGTTGTTTGAGCGCTCCGCTATTTCACGGGCAACACCTTTCAAGTCATTTTGCAGTTGGCTCCATTCCCCGACCGGAATATCATTGCCGCAGGGTCATTTTGTACTGGAGTCAGCATAGTCATTTTTGTTTCCTCCTTGAAAATTCGGTTATAATCTTATACTCAAAAAGACTGCAAGGAGATAAGACGCATTATCAAAATACGCCTTACCCCTTGCTTAATCTATAAACTACAGGGCGAATCGCTTTCTTTAAATTTATTTGTTGTTGATGCGGGAGTATTGGCTAAATAAAACAAGTGCGAATCGGAATTTATTTTCATTTTGCACCTCGCAGAAATTAAATAGTTAAAGTATGCCGCGAATAAATTCAAATTATATTCTTAATCAACTTGTCTTCTGAAAAGGACAACGGCTCTTATTGAAGTACATATAGTATATCCTAAAACAAACGGAGCAAAATCAAAAAGGCTGCTTGCACGCCACCAGTCAATTTTTGAAAATGGGGCAACGATGCCAAATATGAACAGAACTTCTATAGCAGAAATCAAAACAATCAAAACTACAGCGGCAATGTGGGCAAAAAGCACATCCTTACTTTTAAAATTTTTCCGGCAAAACCCAATTGCAGCGAATATCAAACCTGAAATAAAGTAGGCAATTATCTGCCAGATATAGAAACTGGGTTCGTAAGTAACAGATACTATATTACGAACACCCGATTGAATAAGACCCATAGTAAAGAGAAATATTGTCGGCCATAATGCTATTAGCAATATAGTTACCAATTTTTTTAGTTTTGTCATTACAAAGCCTCCTGATTTTTCACGGCTATTGATTATTATGCTTTTGTGTCGATATTGGTATTCTGTATTCCCCCTGCCTGCATTTCAGCCTTCACTTTCTTTATTTCATCAACATATACCGCATGGAACTGCCTTGCCCGCGCCATTTCTGCATCGGTTGTAGGTGTGCTCCATGCGCCCGCCGTTGAATTATACATCAACAAAAGTTGCCCTGAGGAATCAAAAAAACCTTTAGCCGCATTCATTTTACCGCCTGTTTGTTGCATGGATTGGTTATATATCGCCACGCGGTCAGGCGAAGCAACAGAAATGTATGGTCTGCAAAGTTCGTAGTACTTCGTCATGTCAACATGCTTACCATGAGGGATTGTTGCATGTTCGCGCGCAATTTTGCGAATTTCTTCCTCGAACTCCTCGTCCGACATTGCAGGTTCTCTTTTCGTCAAAAGCTCGTTCCAGTTTGGCGGAGAAAATTTGATATTTGTTGGTGTAAACCGATGTTCAAATTTGCTTATGAACATACTGGTATCTTCGTTTGCGCCGTAAACTTTTTGGCCTTTCGGTTGCATATTACTTACCATTTTCAGAAAGCTTGCATAATTATCACGATTCATTTCGCCTATACGCATGCTGGTTTCCTCCCTGTCATATTAAAATATATTTTTATGGTTTTATGCTGATATGTTCGCTACTATTTCGGTTTTACGGTCTGTTCACCGGAAGCAACTAAATTATTTAGTATATTCATTCTTGATTCCACCTTTGTTTTATATCTTTTACAAGTTTGTATATGCTTCATTTAAAGCGGGCAAAAGGAACAACGACGAGCTATCGTTTTTGTTGTTACTTAGCAACATGTTTTTTCTTTGTATAAATATATTGTCAGCGTCCGTTTTTGTTTTTGCGTTCTTCATATCATTTTTAAGCCGTTGCACTTCCTCCTCAACTTGAATTGCCTTTGCGTATAGTTCAGGATAATGTTCACGCAGGAAGCTTTTTTCTTCGGCTGTAAGCAATTTTCCACTCAACATTTTGCTTTGAATTGGGCCATATTTAGCTGCATTTTCAATATCACGCTGAACGGAATCCGCGTGTGGACGGCTTGCAATCATAGATTTTCGGACATCTTCAATGTTGACGTTGCTCATTTTTTCACGGTCTTCTATACGTCGTTGCATTTCCGCTTCATCAAGCGGCCCTTTCGCTAAAGCCTTTCTTGTAGCCAAATCCATTTTTGAGGATTCATAAGAATCTGCTTTGAATGTATCTGTTTTATCATTGGTTTCTGCTGGTTCGTGAATTGTGTCGGGTTTATTCTGTGCTTTAGATTGCTTTGCCATCATAGCCGCATATTGGTTCAGATTTGTTATGCCGTTTATGCTCATTGAGAGACACCTCCTGTTTATGGCGGGAATTCCCCTAAAAAAAGTTAATAGTTAAGTACATCATAGCACTTAAAACCCTAAAATTTTTTATGTAGTGACAGTTGCGGCAATATCACGTTATGGTTGCGGTTTGAGCGTGCAATAAGCTTGGACTTTTATTTGCATTGAATAAAACAATTCTTAAAATAAATATATTATTTTCTGTAGACACATCCATCACGCCGTCATATTTTTCTATCATTTCCCTTATGCTTCTAAGACCGATGCCGTGAAAGGGTTTTTCCCTCTTGGTAGTGTTTATTCCTCCGGCTGAATCATATAATAAGTTGCCTACAAACGGATTGGCGATTGTGATAAACAAATTTGATTTTTCATATCTAACCGAGATTGAAATATCTCTATCAGATAATTCTACCGATTTACAGGCTTCAACCGCATTGTCTATAGCGTTTCCTAAAATTACAGCCATATCTGTCGCATTTAGATTTAAGGTATAAGGTAGGTGTAATTCACAATCAATTCTTACCCCATATTCTTTTGCCGCATTTGCTTTGTAATTTAGGATAGCGTCAATATCTGCATTGCCGCTGTTTGCAGGCCCGCCGCCTGTCTGCAAATCCCCGATTACATCAGTTATTGATTTTTTGGCTTCATCAATTCGGTCTTCTTCTAAATCTAATTTCAAAGCAAGCAAATGTTTTTCCATATCGTGCTTAATTTTGCTTATAACCTCTTGTGATGATTTTATTTGCTCAAATTGATAATCGTAGTATTCAATTTGTTTTGAAAGGAGCTGAATCTCGTTTTTAGTTATATATTCTTCAAGAATTTTATCGTAAACAAAAAACACAAAAAAGTTGATGATAGCTAGAAATGTTATCAATACAATAAATGATGTATCTGCCGCAAAATTTCTATACGAACTAAAAAAGGAAACTATTGTAATCATACTCCCTATTGGAACAATAACAACTGCTAGCCAATAACCAATAGAGAGCCTAAAATATTCCCTGCGCCGCAATATCTTAAAAGCGATTACACAGAAAAGCGCTAACGTCAACTTTGAAAAAATTATACCGATAAGATTTATCAAGGATGGTTGCAGAACTTCAATTAAGCTAATCCGCATTGAAAAACTCATTATAATATTTGTAAAAATGTCAGCTGTCACGCCCATAGCCATAAAAAAAATCATAAGTATGATTTTTTCTTTTAGCGGTGCAGTATATGGAAATAATACCAATAATAATATTGTTATTGACACGAAAATATTGATATAATTATTATGAAAATATAAATATGTAAAACTAGAAAATGCAAATCGAAAAGCAAAAAGGGCAATCACAAGATTTTCCTTTTTCTTTTCCAAAACTAAAAAATTCTTAAAAAAATTATAAGCGATAAATGCTTCGAATATGGCGAAAATTAAATAAATAAAAATCTCAATATTTTCAATTCTCATGTCATTTCCCCCTGAAGTTTAAAAATGTATATTTAGCCTGTTTTGCCCGGTGTTCGCTGATGGGTACAATGCTACCGTTATCCATAATCAATTGTGTGCTTTGAAATTTTACGACATGGTTCATATTTGTTACATAAGCTATATGCGGTTGGAGAAAAAAAGAATTTGTCAGTTTTTTAAGTTCTTCTTTTAATGTTCCTCTAAACATTATCGGTTCTGAGCCGGACACATAAAGAATAACATTATTTCCTTTGCTTTCTAAAAAAACAATATCCTGTTTCTTTATCTGAAAGTATTCTCTGTCTTTTTTGTAACAGTAAATCTCATTTCCGCTTTCAATCTTTTTCAAAGCAGACTTTAGCTTGCCGAAAAACTCATCTTTATTTATTGGCTTTTGAATGAACTGATATGGTTGAACATCAAACAACTTCCCATGATACTTTGTGTGACTGGAAACATAGATTAACAAAGTGGAATCGTGAGTGTACTTTTCTCGGAGCAATTGCCCGGTTGTTATCCCATCTATGTTATCCATTTCAATATCCATCAGAATCAAGTCAAAGAACCTGTTTTTATCGAGCTCATTACATAAATCCTTGCCGGACAGAAAGCCCTCAATATCTGCTTTAACTGAAAGAATTTCCTGCAAATCACGGATATGCCGCTCTATATCGTTAATTATTCTTTTATCATCATCACAAATCGCAATCGAAATCACCATTAAGCCCCCTTAAATGCTTTTTAGCATACTGCTCCTGATTAATATTTCGACCTGAACCCTTTATACTTTAGAATAATGCAGATAAAAGCATAAATCAAGAATGGCTTAACTTCGTCGTGCCGCTACCCGTTATCATACGTTATGCGGTATCATGCAGAAATGAAAAAACGTTAATATGAAGCGGAAAACGGGTGATAAATGCACGATAACTATTGAGTGAAAGTGCATGGATGCCCACCGAGCCGCCAAAACCCGGCGGGCGCACATCACGATACCGCACGGCTGCAACGAAGTGCAAACCGAAAATATCACGATAACTCTGTAAGTATATGTGATGCTGGCTGATAATGGAATAAGCGGGAATA
>Ga0099364_10001583_pt1 | contig 37141 bp, 29 predicted proteins | sample TergutTh196P3_FD_73070 | JGI IMG/M metagenome (GOLD analysis project Ga0099364, IMG submission 73070) | Microcerotermes parvus P3 segment gut microbial communities from Pointe-Noire, Republic of the Congo - Th196 P3 | ecosystem: Host-associated > Arthropoda: Insects > Digestive system > Gut ... | reverse complement strand
TCATGGAGAAGTTTAGTAAGGCTGGTTCTCTTGTCAACACTGACGAGTACGACATTTACGGACGATTAGTGGAATGGGGATACGAACATAAAACGGTATGCCATAGTCGTGGCGAGTATGCGAGGGACGAGGATGGGGACGGCTTTCACGAGGTTCATGTAAACACGATGGAGGGATTTTGGTCGTTGTTACGTAGTTGGTTGCGTCCACATCGTGGCGTGTCTCAGGAGCGATTGCCGCTTTATGTGGGCTTTTTCCAGTTTGTGCATAATGTTCGTCGGCGAGAAAAAGCACTACTTCGCTCGCTGGCGGAGGCACTCGTAGCCGCACGGAATAGGAATAGAGCCAAAAATCTTTTCCTCGAACGGGCTGACGCCCTTGAAATATCGGAAACAGTATGGTACACTGCATCTCATTGTGAATTCGCCGTCTTTAGTTTGTCGGCTAAACCGTTAACGTTTGCAATCGACGGATTGCTCTTCCGTTTTTGGACCAAACACAGAAAATTTTAAATATCGTCGGCGGCGGATTGGCAGGTGTTGCTGCCGCCCAAGCCGCCCGAAATAACGGATACCAGGTCAATCTCTTTGAACGATCAGGAGTGCTGGGCGGTAGAATGGCGTCCCTCTTCGAACCAAAGCAAAAACAATGGATCGATATCGGACAACACATCTTCCTGGGATGCTGTACCGAAATACTCACTTTACACAAACGCCTTGCCCTCGATCACTTCTTTGACACTTACGATACTCTCCCCTTCGCCACACAAAAACAACAACAGTGGACGCTGCAAACCGCAAAAAAACCTCTTTTCTGTCTTCCTAAAAAAATCCAACTCCTGCCCTCTTTATTAACTATGCCAGCCCTAACATTAAGGGAAAGGTTAAAAACCGGCATCTTACTAAATAAATTGAATGTCGCCCAATTGCCGGACATTTCAGCCGCTCAATGGCTTCTGCAACACCATGTGCCGCAAAATGCCCAGGAAGCATTTTGGAAGCCGCTCATTTTTAGTGCACTGAGCGAATTGCCCGAATATGCCGCCATAAAAGCACTGCAAACCATCGTGCGCAAAGCGTTTCTGGCCGGCCAGGATGCTATGACAGTCTATTTGCCGAAAGTCCCGTTGAGAACGATCTATCACGATGCCGTTTCAAGACAACTAGCACAACAAGGAGTAGAACTGCATTTTTACAAACGGCTCCGACGCTTGCACTGGACACCCAGCGACAACAACGCAGAGATCACGATTACGGCATTGGAGTTTTCCGACGGAACAATGCAACAGTCCGGCCGGTACATATTAGCCATGCCAGCGTTCCAAATTTGGCCGGTTCTGGAAGCGTCGGGTTTGCCGTGTCGGGCGGAACATCTCGGTTTGGGCAGGTTAGAGCCGGGGGCCATTTCGACGGTGCATCTCTGGTTAAACCGACCTGTTTTGAAGACTGGGATTCGGCACTGTATCCTGTCGGGCGGGATCGGGCAATTTTTATGCAAGCCGTTGGCGGACACGACTGCGGAAAACCCGGCGGACGATGCCGCCGATACGCCCCAACATTATAATAAACATTATTATACCGTAGTGATTAGTGCGGCTCACCGTTTGCTGTCGGATTCCGAGATCGCGGTGTCGGGCAGTGCCGATTTGGCGAGTCGGGTATTGGAACAGTTACGGACTTCTTTTGGCATACCGGATTTGCGTATGGAGCATTGCCGAACAACGACGTGTTTTGAGGCGGTTTTTTCGCCGAAACCTGATGTCTATGGTCAGCGGTCGGAGGCGATGGGGCTGTTTTCGAATGGGGCGATTGCGGGCGACTGGACGCAGACAGGCTTGCCTTCAACGATGGAAGGGGCAGTCCGCAGCGGATTGAAAGCGGTGGAGGGACTAGGTTAGGGGGGAGTGCTTTTAATGCGTTAGTGTGTTATCATGGGGGAGTTCATTGTCCGTCTCGGAAGTATTCCTATTGCCCGTCTTTTTTTAGACGGTCTTGGCAGTGTTTTCGGTTTCATACAATAATTCCCATGGCAACGCAAAGCCTTGATTTACTATATTCCCAAATTGATGTTTGTCCCACTTTTTCACCTCCCCAACCTGAAGCCGAGACGGTAGCCCCATTGCATTCGCCGCCAATACACGGACTGCTAAAAGAACTGGTCTCTTCGCAAGACCGGCAAACGGCTTTGTTGGAGGAATTGGTTGCCAACATCACCAATTCCCAACGACGGCGAATCCTCGAGTTGGGCATGTGGAAATTGTCCAACCCTGAACTTGCCGAATACTGCAAAAAAGCAGCAAAAAAACTGGAACGTATCCAAACAGATTTGCTCTCGTCCATTACCGAAGAGATCGATACAAACGCAGACGTGTTGTTTGACAGCGAATTTGGATTGAACGAATTCGTCGATCGGTACGGAACAAAGTTTCTGCAATTAAATTCGTTATTGCAAATTTTGGCTCAATTAGGAAATGCGCCTGACATACAAATCCCGCCTCAAGAAATCCAAAAAGGTCACTAAACCCCATCGATAATACTAACCCCGTCTATAATACTATGCCGCAAATACTATGCATGACATCGCTGGTTATATCAGCACTGGTTTTGTTGTTGTTTTCGCTCGATTTAGCGTCGGGGTTCCCTTTTGGCGGAACCAAAGTCGGCGGCTTGCTGGGACACCTCGGAATTATCTTCGGTGCTGTCGTTGTTGGAGCGTTTAGTCTAATGACGATACTGGAAAACAAAAAATAACAGGTGAGAGTGCTGATATAATTGTTGCCGAATGCACGGTACCCAAGACGTATGCTCTTTCACATGTCTATTTAACGATAATACCTTCACGACGATAATACCTTCACAATGGCCTTCTTCTTATCCATGTAAAATATACGGCTTTTCAAATGTTTCACTTTGTTGCAAAACCGTCGGAAGATTCGAGTATCACGATGGCCGAGTCACGAGGCCGCTGTGTACATTCTACTACTACGATCTGCCAATTTATCTCTCCATGGAGCAGATCAAAAAAATTCTTTTTTACCTATCAAGTGCCGCATTTCGCCAAACTCAATTTTTGTTGATGTCAGGTTTATATAGTAAATTCTATATTTACGGCAATACTTTCCCTTTTTCTTCCTCCTACGCTGGCAAACTATGGTATAATGGCCGGAATATAAGAAACGATAAAAATACATACACGCCCTAATGAATGGATCACCCGAAAAAGCGGTTTTGCAAATCGACGGTAAGCAGATCGAGTTGCCGATAATCATAGGAACCGACGGACAAAAAGCAGTAGATATTTCTAAACTCTACGACGATCACTGTATAATAACGTACGACTCCTCTCTCGGCAGTACGAGTGTATGCCAGAGTTCTATTACATATGTCGACGGCGAAGAAGGTATCTTGCGTTATCGCGGTATCCCCATCGAACAATTCGACCGCCCCGTCCCCAACTTCAGCGAAGTCGCTTGGCTGCTCATTTTCGGCACCCTCCCGACCCAAACGGAACTCGATGAATTTCGTGCCCGACTGACCAATCACGAAATGATTCACGAAAGCCTTCGGGAACAATTCAGTTCCTTACCGCCCCAATCGCCCCCGATGGCGATTCTTTCTGCAATGTTCAGCCAACTCGCATGCTATTATGAAAACTTTTTGCCGTTAGGTAATGAAGAGTTGTTTGTCGAAGCGGCTACGCGAATTATCAGCAAGGCCAGAACGATTGCCGCATACGCATACCGGCGTTCTCATGGCTTACCTTTTACCTATCCCGACCCCGCCTTACGGTTCTGTGCCAATTTTTTGCATATGATGTTTTCGATCCCTTATCAACAATACATTGTCGGGCCCGAAATAGAAGATGCGATGAACCTCCTTTTGATTCTTCACGCAGATCACGAGCAGAATTGCAGCACATCAACCGTTCGGACTGTAGGGTCGGCCAGAGCAAATCTGTTTGCATCGTGCGCAGCCGGTGTGAGTGCTCTCTGGGGGCCCTTGCACGGCGGTGCTAATGTTGAAGTGATGCGGATGCTTGAAGCAATCCATGCCGGAGGGATGACACCGGAAGAATGTCTCAAAGCCGCAAAAGATAAAGAAAATCCTTTTCGTTTGTTTGGTTTTGGACACCGTATTTATAAAAATTACGATCCAAGAGCGAAAATACTGCAGTCGGCAGCGGAAAAAGTTTTAGCCAAACAAAAAAAAGATGATCCGCTTCTCAATGTTGCCCAAAAATTAGAAGAACTTGCATTGAAAGACTCGTATTTTGTTGATCGAAAACTCTATCCGAATGTCGATTTTTATAGCGGCATTTTGCTTCGGGCAATAGGTATTCCGACGAATATGTTTACAGTTATATTCGCACTAGGCCGACTGCCAGGTTGGATTGCTCAATGGAAAGAACAGCATGATACTACCGGTCAACGAATCGTCCGTCCTCGTCAACTTTATATGGGCGAAATGTCTGCTAATTATGTGCCGATAGAAGATCGGGAATAAAGATTTCGAGTTCAATATTCTACTTGTTTTGGTTTTACCGTATGATTACGGTGCGGTCTTTTGGCGTTTTTCTATGACATTTCATGTTTGCCTAAAAGACTCTTTTATTGTTTCTTAACACTATGCATAAGCCTCGCCTGGCTAACTTTGCCGTTTGACAAGTCATAAGGAGCGTGTTACAATGAGGGACGCTACAAAGGAGTAAGGAGTCGAGTCGTGTCAGCACAACAGTTAACCTATGAAAAAGTCCTCGAATTGATTCGAGAGAACAGTGAATTAATTCGAGAGAACATTCGAGAAAACATTCGAGAGAACAGCCGGGAAATGCGGGAGAGAAGCCGGGAAATGCGGGAGAGTAGCCGAAAAATGCGGGAGGAACATCAAGAGTTTCGGCGATCTCTCAAAGAACAAGGTGCCGAGTTTGACCGACGGATGAAAGAACGTGATGCCGAGTTTGAGAAGATGAAGCAGGAAACCGACCGGAGAAAACAGGAACGTGATGCCGAGTTTGAAAAGATGAGGCAGGAAAATGCCCGGATATCGAAGGAAACAAACAGGAAAATCGGCAACCTCACCGGCAGCATCGGCAGGGTCATCGAACACATGGTAGCAGGCAATAATATCATTAAAAAATTTCAGGCATTAGGCTATGAAATTGAATCCCATTCGCGAAATAAAAAATTTGGACAAACGTCGTCACAAGACATGCGAGGCGAAATTGACTTGTTTTTAGAAAACGGCGATATTGCTATTCTCATTGAAGTCAAAACCGCGTTGGAAACCAAAGATGTCCGCAAACACATACATACATTGGAGAAATTTCGTCGCGTTTCCGACGTCAAGGGAGACAAACGGCGTTTCATCGGAGCAGTTGCCGGTGCGGTTGTCAAAGGCGATGCCGAGGAAGTGGCGCACGAAAACGGAATGTATGTGATCGTTCAATCCGGCAACGCAGTGGAGATTGTGCCAGTACCGGAAGGATTCAAAGCAAAAGAGTGGTAGAAGAGAGTAGGAGACAGCAACAATTCAGATTCTTTATTTTGCCAGTGCATTTCGTCGAATAGGATCGTGTCTTTGACAATCCAGATGACAGGAAATCTCTTATGAACGGATTGCGGTTTTTCGCTTCCTTATTTTCTCGTCAATCCCAACCAAAACAATAACCAGAGGGCTATCGCAATTTCCTTTACGTTCAACTTCGATTGTCCCAGTCGGCGTTCCTCAAATGTTATCGGAACTTCCGCAAACGTTCCACCCAAATGGCGAAGCCGATACAGAATTTCCTCAAAAAAAGAATAACCGCGAGAGACGATCACATCGAAATCAAGCCGTTGCAATAAGGCCGTTCGGTAACACCGAAAGGAACCGCTGTTATCCCGTGTTTTTAGGCCGAGCAACATTCGGGCATACATATTGATCGCCCTACTCATCAGATGCCGACGCCAAGACCAGCCTATGACATTTCCGCCGGGGACATATCGGGAACCGATCACTACATCAAAATTTTCTTCGGCTTTTGATCGAATGGCCGGCAAAAAACGGGCAGGATGACTCAAGTCGGCATCCATATTGATGATGTAATCGTACTCATTCTGAATAGCATAGTTCATCGCTGCCAATATCGCCGTACCGAGTCCCTGTTTGCCGCTGCGTTTGATTAACTTAAACCGAACATCGCTTTGCATTTGCTCTTCGACCCAGTCGGCTGTTCCGTCGGGAGAGCCGTCATCAACAATCAGTATGTCCGCATCGGGCACGTACTCTACGATCTGTGCCGTTAATATCGGCAAGTTCTCGCGTTCGTTGTATGTTGCTAAGGAAATAAGCAGTCGCATAGACACCGTTAAAATTGGAACTGCCGCGTTCAATTCAAGTCAAAACACAATAATACACCTTGGTCCCGAATGTATAGTTTGTTATCAAACACAACGGGGTAGGGCCAACTTTGCCGGTCGCTTCGGTATGGTTGATCAAATCGGGCAAGTTCTTTATATCCGTCTGGTGTTGCTTCGACTAAAGCGATCGTTCCTTCTCCCCCTTCACTGCGGAGTATCAGGGTGCCATCGACGTATGTCAGCGAACCTTTTCCGACACTTCGATGATCCCAAACGATTTCACCGGTTTTTGCATTGACGCAGGCTAAATGTGAGTTTGTCAGTAGATAGAAATGATCTCCTACGGCGACGATACCGCCGTGGTGAGATATTAGCCGGGCGCCATCGCCTCGAAAATTAGTGGTTGTAAACGTATTTCCATCTTTTTCAATCCGATAAAAATAGGCTCCCACGCCGTAATGACATGACGCCATAATGACGTTGCCGGATAGAGCGGGGTCGGAACACACGGCCGCTTCGCCGGGGAAATTATTCCCCCAAAGAAATTCGCCTTCTTGGGACACTCCGACGAGACGCTGGCCTGTGAGCAACAAATACTGTCGCACGCCTTCGATTTCGACGGGGACAACCGAGGTATATGCGGCGGGGTCCGTGAGCCAGGTCGTCCGCCAGAGCAATTCGCCTGACTTGCTAAATGCCCCTAAAGTTCCCCTTGCGCCGCCGAGGGGCAATAAGACTTTATCCCCGTCTACAATTGGCGACATAGAATATCCCCAGCGTGCCATTTTTTCAGCACCGAGATCGTTTTGGGTATTTTTACGCCATCGGATGGAACCGTCGTTGATATCGAGTGCAACAAAATCACTAAACTGGCTCAGAGCAAACACGGTTTCTCCGTCAGTAGCGGGCGTTCCTAGCGGGCCGGGATAGCGACCGCCCCCGTCGCCTCCGCGGCCGATGGCGGTTCGCCAAAGTTCTTTTCCGGTTGTGCGATCCAGGGCGAAAACGAAGCATTGGTTACCGACATCGCCCATCGTGAAAAGTTTATCGCCATAAATACTGACGGAGGAAAAGCCGATGCCGAGATTATCGACTTTCCAGAGTTGAGCAGGTCCGGCGGCTGGCCAGGTTTTTGCGATACCGGTCGAAGCGGAATGATTATCGCGATTGGGACCGCGAAATTGATTCCAGTTTGGTTCTTGTGCAATGAGGGGACAATGCAAAAGAACGAAAAGAGTCAGAGAGCAAAGGAGGAGTGATTTCATTATGCCGAGATCAATTTTAACTATTATAGCGATTATGCAACCCATTGTAAACGAAGTTTCTTCGGTTTGCAAGCGTTGCACGCGGATTGCCCAGGACTGAAAGCAAGTTTTTTATTTTTTCCCCTGACAAACCGTCTTGAGACACAACGTAGTATTACAGATAAGTCTGGTCTTTATTGAATACGGAAAATGAAAAAAGAGGGATAATATGAACGCACACCATCAAGAGCCGCAGGTGTAGGCGGCCAATGATAATGACCAAATGCCGTAACCTACGGGCGGCACGCGTGTTCATCGGGTACCCGAAAGTTCCGCTGCGCTACACTTCCGGCTCTTGAGAAACATGCTTATTTTGCGCAAGGAGTTCTTTGATCTCACGCAGGCACTCTTTGCTCTCTCGGGTGTTTGATTCGATGCGGAAAACGACTATACCCAATTCAAACATCAGTCTATGTAGGAGAAGCGAAAAGGGAACTGCAAATAGTGCTATCAGAAACACCGCTGGGCTGCCTTCTTTGAAGGAATAATACGTTGCGCCCAGCGCAGCGAGAAAATGAGCAATGATGGTGATGACCCAGAAGATCGAATTCCAAGTGTTCGAAATGAACCGGGTAAAGTGAATGTCGAAGATTCCCGGCGACTCTGCTCGCGGCTTCGGCACACATAGATGTGAATGGGGATCGGCAGACTCAAACGATCCTATCTGCCCCGCTTCGACTATTTGTCCATCCGCTGTTTCGAGTGGCCAGTCTGGCTCGATAATTCCCTGTGCAATCAGTTTTTCTGCCTGTTCTTTGCTGATGGGACCTTGTGTCTCACCATTAGCGTCAAAATAATAAAACATTGTCATCGTTCGTGTGTGTAAATGGTTAGCGGCAAGAACGACAAGCGGCGATACCGTCAAAAGACGGGAACGTCATGTTAGTCCAAAGCGAGTTCCCCACTCATACCACTGAGATAGCCGTGTAAACGCAACGGCAACGCAAGCGCAAAAAGGAGCGCACACCTCGAAACCCGCAAGCCATGCGCATAACGCTCCCTTGCGGGAAACGCAATGAACCACATGGTTTTTTTCATAACTTCCAACCGGCGAACCGGGTGGTATATGGAAGTGACGTGACTAAAAACTTGCGAACTATACCAAAATGACTGGTAACAACGTATGGGACGGCACAACGTGCCGCCAACGTGGAGGGGATTATACATCGGCGATGCATGCGGTGCAAGAGGGAGCGTCAAGGCTGGCGAAGAGCGACGGAACAAAAACAAAACGCACAACTTGCAATTTTGTCCCAAATTAGTAAAATCAACGTCGGCAGTCGTTGGTGCCTGTGCTGACACGATGATTTTAGAACAAGATATCCCCTACTTTGTAGATTGGATCGGCCCTGCCGTTCTTGCATGGTTCATTGCCCTGGCCATACTGTTGACCGTTGCGCTTCTCATTGGCGGCATTGTCGCCCTTATCTGGTACGGACCAGCCCGGTTTCGGACTCCCTTCGCCGGAGCCGTCCGGCGCGGTGCCGAAAATGCTTTTATTTCTCCTGCCCGAACCTGGGCTATAGCGATTCTTACAATCAAAGAATCCATCCGCCGCCAAGTCCTGCGAATTTTTGCGATGTTTCTGTTGCTCATACTAATCGCCGGCTGGTTCCTTGACCCCGCCAGCGAAGACCCCGCCAGGTTGTATCTTTCCTTTGTAACCGGCACATCGACCATCCTTATTTTGCTCCTTGCCCTCTTTTTGAGCGCATTTAGTCTGCCGACGGACATCAAATCGAAAACAATCTATACCGTTGTAACCAAGCCGGTTCGAAGTAGCGAATTGATTTTGGGGCGCATTGTCGGGATTACCCTTGTCGGCACATTGATCCTTATTTTAATGGGCTTTGCGAGTTATCTCTTCGTTTCCAGCGGGTTGCAACATTCCCATCTGCTTTCCGAGCGGGAAGACCTGACGCCGTTTTCCATCGATTCGGAAGAAAGTTTTGTTGAAGCCCATCGAATCGCTGCGCGAGGCGAAACACAACTTTCAAGCGGACACAAACATCCCGTTACTGTCTTTGCCGACGGGACAGTTCTCATCGACGAAGTGAATGGACATTCCCATAGTGCAAGACGTGAACAACGGCCAGACGGACAGTACCGATATATTCTCCAGCCGTCGCAAGGCACACTGCAAGCCCGGGTACCAATTTATGCACGAACTTTGAGTTTTCGCAAATCCGATGGTCTTGAATCCCACGAAGGAATCAACGTCGGCGATGAATGGGAATACCGATCCTACATCGCCGGTCCCGCAGACGGAATCACCGCCAGCGAAGCGGCAATTTTCAGTTTTGATGGAGTTCACGAATCGCGATTTGCCCCTGGGGTGCTGGACATTGGGATTCCTCTTGAGGTAACCATGGGCGTTTTCCGAACGCATAAAGGCGATATCGAACAGAGAGTCAACGGTTCTTTGGCCATCCGCAACCCGAAAACGGGGCTTCGCGTAGAAGTTATGACGTTTAGCACGGAGGAATTCATTACAAAACGCTTGTTGGTTCCTCGAACGTTTACGGGTACGCCGCAAATTGTCCAACGGCAAGGGCGAAGCCCCGACGGGACGGCGTTCATCTCGCCGAGTAATGCCGTTGCCGAGGCAGGCCGAAATGATATTCGGCTATCGCAGCGACGGCAATTTGATATTTTTGAAGACTTTATCTCTGACGGCCAGGTCGAAATCTGGCTGCACTGTTTGGATCGCGGTCAGTATGTCGGTGTTGCCAGAGCCGACTTGTACATTCGGGCGTCGGATGCATCGGTCGGGTTAAACTTTCTCAAAGGTTTTTATAAAATATGGATGCAGATGCTCATTTTAATATCCTTTGGGGTGTTGTTCAGTACGTTTTTAAGCGGTCCGGTTGCGATGATTTCGACGATTGGCGTGATGATTGCCGGCTTTGCAAAATCGTTTGTGATTGAATTGGGTTTTAATCGGGTATTGGGCGGCGGGCCGTTTGAATCGTTTTACCGCTTGCTCATTCAGCAGAATATGGTTGTCGATTTGGAAATAGGTCTGGCAACGCAATTCATTAAGGCAGCGGATGTTGTGTACAGTAAATTTCTTTGGATAGTCGGCAAGACGGTGCCGCCGTTATCGGAGTATGCGATTTATGATACAGCGTTAGTTAGCGGGTTTAACATCCCGGCGGATTGGTTAATCATTCATACGGTTACAACGCTGGCGTATGCGATCCCTTTGTTTATCGTGGCCTATTTGATATTGAGCAACCGCGAAATTGCGTGAGTGTCCGTTTGCCGTTTTATGGAGGTTGCGGTCAGGCAGCACGTTGCAAGTCCGGCACAGACGTTTAACTACTATACCGATAGGATTAGCGATAACGGAGCCGCCGTCGCCAAATTGAGGGTTCTGCCATTTTGCCGGTTTTGGCGTACAATAGGGAATTAAAAGAAAACGATAAGGAGAAATTGATGAGTACAATGCAGGCTTTACATGAACCGAAGACACGGCGGTTATGCAACGATCCTGTGTCGCAGAACATTGTGGAAGAGAACGAATCGGAACCGTATTTGAGTCCGTACAAACGTTGGTGTCTTGAACAAGACGCAAAACTCGTACTGGAAGGACAGACGGGCGATCCGCCGCTTACATTGAAAGAAATCGTCGCGATTTGCAAAGAAGCCCGGGCAGAAGTATATGCAGAAGAACAAGAACGAAAAAAAGCGGCTGGTCGTTGATGCAAATGCATGGATCAGTTCGATGCTGACGCTGAGATTTCGCGTTCGTCTCGACATCGTTTTCGGCACTGCCTATCATTTGATGGTTTCCGACGAATTATTCAGGGATTTGGGGTAGTGTTCCAAACTTGTTGATGTGGTCGAAAATTATCCTATAAAATAGGGCAATTTTGTCTATAAAACAACAGTTTTGTAACACTACCCTAATTTGCCTACTATCTAATGTCTAATGTCCCGAAACTGTGCTATAATAACGGCCTCTACTCTTTCACTTTTTCACACAAAAGGAGAACCGTTATGAAAAAAAGAAATGTTTGTCTGGCGTGCTTAGTAGCACTCATGTTCGGCTCGATTGCAGTGTTTGCTCAAACTGCGGGCAAGCCGATTACGTTCGAAGAAGCAATGAAAATTGCTCTCGAACGGATTGGCGGCGGGATCGTTTGGGACGTTGAACTCGAACAAGAACGTGTCGGCTTGGTGTACGAAGTCGAAATCCGAAAAGACGGAATTAAATACGACGTCTATATCAATGCAATGACCAAAGAAGTCCTGCGAGTACAGGAAGAAGGACGCTACAACGCCAATAACCGTATGCCGCCTTGTTTTACAACGGCGAAAATTACCGTTGAACAGGCAAAGGCGATCGCATTGAGGAGAACCGGCGGAACTATCGTCGAAGAAGTTGAATTCGAACGCAAAGGAAATCAGTTGCTTTATGAAATCGAAGTCAGAGTCAATAGGCGAGATGTCGAAGTAATCATCGATGCTGTAACCGGAAGGGTTTCCCGAGTCCGCTAACCGTATTCGCTGACATGATATAAAACAATATCTTGCCAAAGAAACTTGACTGCATGATAACCGGAGAAGGCGGTAACCGCAATTATTGTGTTTGCCGTACTCTCGGGGTATTGTAATCTCGGTGACAATGGCGAATGCACCAAACACAGCACGGCAAGGTTATCACAACGGCAAAGTTATTTTGACATATCTCCGTTACCCAATCATGGTGCGACACTCCCGCCTTCGGGATTCACATACTCTCGGTTTTCATATTCGGTATCATATTCTTCAAAGTCGGTTTCCTCTTCAAAACCTTCCTCGATCCGCGGCAAGTCAACCTGATCGCGATGAACACTGGCTCCCAAAACGACTTCATCCCCTTCGCTTAAGCCTGATAGAATGACGACTTCCCGATCATTAGCAGGTCCGACGACAACTTCGACTTTATCCCATTTTCCGTCGTTGAATGTAATGGCGTAACGCCTGCCGCCGTGAGCAAAAATCGCTTGCGTCGGCAAGAGCAACGCATCGGGAATCTCTTTCACGACTATTCTAGCCTCGGCGGTCAAGCCCGTCTTGACTCCGTAGGGTGGATTGAGAATACGCACGGTCGTTAAATACTCGCGAGACATCGTGCCGCCCTGCCAACTACTTGGCTCGGGATAAGGGTTAACCATCGTTACTTCGCCGTCAAAAACATCGTTCAAAAAGGCTTCCAGGCGAATCGTTGCCCGTTGCCCAGGTTTGACAAACCGAACATTGGCTTCGTTGATGAGACCTTTGACCTGCATTTGGGTTGGGTCGGGTAAATGAAGCAGTATTTCACGGTCCATCACTCGGCGGCCTTCGCGGATCAGATGCTCTTCGCTACCCCAACGGGGCATATAATAGACGACTTGTCCCGCAGTCGGGGCGTAAATTTGACAATTAGCGAGTTGTTGTACTAAATGAGCAAGCCGATCCGTGTCAATTTGCAACGTCTTGGTATCGGCAGCAACTTTTGATCGGGCTGTATCAATAGCCGCTGTGTACTGCATCACCATGCGTGCTTTAGTGAATGTTTCGAGTACCCGGAGGTCTAAATGGGCCTGCTCTATCGTTTGCAATGCCCGTTCGAGTTCAAACAACGCCGCATCAACTTGGGCCTGTGTGACGTATCCGCGATCGAAGAGCCGCTGGGAATGAGCGAGATTGTCTTGTTGAGTTTTAACTTGTTCGCCGGCGGTAAAAATCCGGTTTTCGATGGTCATGCGATCCTGTTGAAATTTACCTTCCAGGTATTCGGTCAGAGTCAGTTCGGCCGTTGCGAGGTCGGTTTTGGATTGTGTCAACCTGGCTTCACTGTTGATAACGGCGATTTGCTGGGCTTCTGTTTGTTCCCGCAATCTTGAGGATTCTAGTTCGATAAGGAGATCATCTTCCTGGACAAGAGAACCCTCATCGATGACGTAGACGATTGTCAAACCGGCTTGACCTGCCCCTTCGACTCGAACGCGGACTTCTTGGTTTCTTGCACTATCTACACTGCCGCGACCGAGGATTTCGTGAATAAACAAATCTCGCCGAACGCTGACGAGTTGCGGCGGATCAACTTTTATGGAATCGGAAAGGCGACCCCAGCCGTAATGAATACCGGCTACGGCCAAACAGACGGCTACGATTATGATAATTGAACGCTTTAACATCGGATTGCTCACCCATACCTCCTTTGCTTTTATCGTCCATTCGATGCCCTATTTTACAGGAAAAAAGGAAAAAAAGAAAGACACAGCGACCACGATGTAAGAGAAAACCACTGGACTTTTTTCGCCATCAGGCAGCCAACGGACAGGATGTTCACAATATCATATACTATCATATATTTACGAAAAATTGACGGCCTTGAGCGTAATTTTGGCTCCTAGTGATTTGAGAATGACGTTGCCGTCAGAGTCGCATACTACCGCTCGGATGAAAAGCGTATGTTTGCCGGAATCGCGTGCAATCGTTAATACAGTCGTCTGTGCATCTGGCGTAAAACCGAGCGATGTTTCCGTTTTGTCCGGGTTCACCAGATAGACTTCATAATGCGTTACCGGATCATTGATCACTCTTTGCACAAAGGTTTTAGTATATCTCGGCACTGTCCAAGTTAATGTAACGTTTTCGGCTGTCCTTTCTGCTACGGTAATTTTCGCTGGCGGGGGATACCGTAGCGTTGAGGCATTGACACGCACGGTATTCGACCATATTTTATCTTCGGCAATTCCGGCGGCAAACGATTGCATTAAAAAAGTATATGCCGTCGATGCTTGCAAACCGTTTATTCTTATTTCGTACCTGCCGTTTATAAAAAGCGGCGGCGTTACTGTTAATTGGCCCGATGATACTACTACACCATCCTCTATGTGAATGATGATATCTTCATTGCCCTTACTGCGTACGGTCATTATGTAACCGTTTGTTTCCGATGCAGACGGACGCCAAAACAACGTTATGCCGTCCAGAGAAGTTTGTGTTCGAACCGTTTTAATTCCGTTCGGTATCACATATCGCGGTGTTTTTACATTGACCGTTACGGATGCATTTTTTATGCCGCGAACATCTAACGCTCTATCTTGCGAGTTGATGGCGGTGACCGTAAAACGATAACTGGTGTTCGGTTGCAATCCGCTGATTGTTGCGCCGGTAATTACTCCGTTGGAAATCGTATAATTGACCGTGAATTCATGAGGCCGAAGTTTATTGCAGTCAATTTGATAGACGGCATTGGCTCCGACGGGGTTCCAGGTTAACGTAACTGTGCTAATATCGGTGCTTCGTAGCACTCGCACTTTAGGTTTAACCGATGCGATTGCATGAATGTTTTCCAATACTGTCTTTTCGGATTTAATTTCTGAGTATGCGGAATTTAAGTATTGTTCGCCGTCAGCGAGTGCGATCACGCGGACATGATGGGTGATCCCGCTATGAACTAAATTGGTCAACCGGTATGTGAGAGTTTTTTCGTCTTCTGATACAAATTGCATCACGCCGTCAATAAAGTCATCGCTTTCGATTTCTTCAAGGTATCCGAGCGCATATTCAATGTTGTATCCTACTGCCCCCTCGACTTTGTCCCAAGTCACATAGAGAGACGAAATCGTTGCAGGCGATACCTTTACATTATTTGGAGCAAGGAGCGGAAAAAGACCGGAAGAGTTAACGTCTTTTTCTTGTTCTTTATCTCCTTCTGTTTTGTCTTTATCATTTTCTTGATTTTTGTCTTTATTGTCTTGGCCGTTGTTATTGTCTTTGTCTTTATCTGTCCGTATTCCGCCGTATTCATACGCCCCGATATCGACCGCATTATTTACAATTCTCGCTTTGCCGTCGCGGTCAAGCAACAGCAAGTTTTTTTTGGAAGTATCGACTGCCCAAACGTTATTTCCTGCATCTACTGCGATTGAGTTTTCTGTAAGGTTCAAATCCCAAGATTTCCAAATGTCTATCGTCCATGGTTTCGTGATGTCTATTGCAGTCAATTTTGGATCAATGGGAGTATCGGCATTCCCCACGATATTTCCAAAAACACCGTCTTGCAATGCCGAATGTCCGTCGCCGTTACCGATGAGACTTTGTTGTATGAAAATTGAATGTCCCCAGAGCGTTATATCGCTGTTTTTTTGCTGTGGAGTCCCATTTTGGGCAATGATTGTGTTGTAGATATCCGCTCCGCCTATTTCGACGTTGATGCCCACTCCGTAATTACCGACAATAGTATTATTTGCCAAGAAGACGTTTTGTGTACCGCCGATTTTTATTCCTGCCGTTTCGCCGGGGAGTGCAGCGTTTCCGGCAATGATGCTATTTACGATAGATCCATTGGCCATGCTGATTCCACCGTCACGCATTGCAAAATTTCCTGCGACAGTTGCGCTTTCCAGAAACAAAGAACTGGCATGCGTTGTCGAACTATTGCTATAGATTCCGCCGCCGGACGAAAATGATTTCGCATCCGTATACAAACATTCGGCCTTGTTATCCGCGACGGTGCTATTTCGCACGGTTAGTAGATTCGAGTTGTAGATTCCGCCGCCGCGGACAAGAACTTGTTTTTGCCCGTCATAATCCGACGTTGCATTATTTCCGGCGATATTGCAGTCAATAAGAGTTAACATGCCCGCATTAAAAATACCACCGCCGTAAATTGCCGACGTTTCGGATGCGGAGTAGGCTTGATTGTCCGTGATCTCGCAATTTTCCAGCAACGACACGCCGATGGTATAGAGTCCGCCGCCATAGAGATCGGAATGATTCCCAACGGCACTGTTTCCCGATACTACGCTTGTTGTCATCGTAATACTCCCAAAAATTCCGCCGCCGGTTTTTGCGGAATTGCCGATGATTTTGGAATCATGGATTTCGGCGACGGAATCCAACCAAAATGAAAGACCGCCTCCCTGTATTGAAGCAGTATTGTTTTCGATGATACTATTTGAGATCAGATTGGTTACGTTTTTTCCTTGACTATGAACCCCGCCGCCGTCCTGTGCTGTTGAGTTTGAGATTATGCTATGTGTTACTGTAAGAGATCGGGTATTGACGATACTGCCGCCGTTATACTCTGCCGAATTTTCGGTAAGAGCACAATGTGTGATCATAAGCGTACCGTTATTTCGTATTCCGCCGCCGTGAGTTTCGGTGGTTCCGTTTGTGATCGTCAATCCTGCCAGAGCAACATTTGCATCACTCCCAATCGAAAAAATTCGCGATTGTTTGTTTGCGTCAAGGATTACGGGCTGCTCGCCGAGCCGGACGATGGTGATGCTTCCCCATTCGCCGTATGGGGTATTGATCGCCAACTCCGTACCGGTCAGTGTAATCTTATTTTGCGTTTCAGACGTTCTGATGACAATTAAATCGTTCCCGACTGTTTTGCCGGCTTCGTCAATCGCCGCACGCAGAGAGGATTCCGAAATGTGTTCGGCCAAGACTTCGATGATGTTGTAATCCTCGTAATCGTTTAGTTGTAAGTCGCCGTATTGACGTTGCAAAGATTCAAATTCTACAACGGAGACGGCAAGCATTTCCCGGCTTTCGAGTTCTTCGATTCGGCATATTCTACCGCGCCGGCGTGCCGCGGCTGATTTTGATTTTGGCTGGGGATTAAACAACTTTACAAAATCAAACTTGTCCATAATATGCTAGAACGGCACGTCACAACCTTCATTGTTTTATCGACAAGCAGAGGACTCATCTCTTCGCCGGATATTTCCAGCGGTCAAAACTGCGCATATTGGCAAAGTTTAACCGTCCGGCAAGAGTTAACTTCACGAACCGTCTGGATTACGCCAGGTGGATAGTTTACGGCACACAGAAACACGCAACAACTACTCCAGAGTCCAACCATCGGGGATTTCCGCTTGTTTTTGGACACAAACAACTCCGTCGCGGATCATGCCGTAGGGTTTTTCTTCGCCGTCTACAATGCCGCTGCGGTTTACGATACGAACCCGTTTGCCGATATGGCAATCTTTGTCGATGATTGCGTGTTCGATTTCCGTATATTCGCCAATTCCCATCGGCGGAATACCGCGACGCTGCTGTTCGGCAACTTCTTCGCTTGTTTCGTAATAATCTGCTCCCATCACAATCGAATTTCGTATTTTTACGCCTTTGCCTATTAGGCAACGCAATCCGATGATACTGTTTTCGATGACTGCACCTTCTCCCACGGTACAACCGTCAGCAATAAGACTTTCGCGAATCATCGCCCCATCCATTCGAGTCGGCGGCAAAAATCTCGGAGCAGTAAATGTTGTCCAGTCAGGATGCCACAGCGAAAAGGGCGGGGTTTCTTTTGTCATCGCCAGATTGGCATCGAAAAATGCCCGAATGGTACCGATGTCTTCCCAATAGCCGTCGAAAAGATGAACTTGGACTTTATGCGTCTTGATTGCGGCGGGGAATACCTCTTTGCCGAAATCTTTGTATTCCGACTTTTCCAGAGCATCGAGAAGCACATGTTTTTTGAAAAGATAAATACCCATACTCGCCAGAAAATCCCGGCCTTGCGAATGTATGCCGCGATCATCGATCCAAGAGGGTTCCGTTCGGACATGCGACAGTTCTTCGTCGGTTTTCGGCTTCTCGCAGAATCCGACAACCCGGCCGGTATCGTCCAGTTGCATGATACCGAGGGCAGACGCTTCTTCTCTTCGGACAGGTACGGCTGAAATCGTAACATCCGCACCGGATTGAACATGCGTGTGCAGCATTTTTTTATAATTCATCCGGTAAAGTTGATCGCCGGACAGAATGAGAACGTGTTCGATTCCCCTCTGTTGGATATAGTCGAAGTTCTGCCTGACGGCATCGGCTGTCCCCTGATACCATTGTTCCCCTTGCGTTGTTTGCTGAGCGGCAAGGACTTCGACATATCCTCCGTGCAGATAATCGAATCGGAATGTTTGGAGATGATTATGCAGGCTTGCAGAGTTAAACTGCGTCAAAACATAAATCTGGTCAATTCCACTGTTTATACAATTCGAGAGCGGAATGTCGATAAGCCGGTATTTCCCCCCGATGGGGACGGCTGGTTTCGACCGAAATTTGGTAAGCGGGTAGAGCCGTGTACCGCGCCCGCCGCCGAGAATCATTGCAATAGTATCTTTCACGTCACATCTCCTCAAACAGACATACTAACAACCAACGGTATAGTAGCCGAGTATTCTAACAAATGATTCTCAAAAAAATAGAGGAGGGGGACAGAGTTTTGCTATGACCCGTTTTTTCACTCTTTACCTAAAGCCCCTCATAGTGTAGAATAACCTCGCCCCTTACCGTTTATTTGGGACAATTAGTACATCTGGGGCAATTCCTACAGAGTAATTGTATTTTCACATGAGTCAAGAACCGTCCAAATCCGCTGTATTTATCGGCGTGAATTTGACCTCCGACCGAGTTAACATCGCCGCCGTTACGGAATTTGGGGCGGTCATTGCTGAGTCGTCAGCACATTTTGTTCACAATACCGGCTCGCAAGGTGCCAAGTCGCCGCTTCAAGAGGAAGACCCCGAAGTTTGGTGGGATGCCGTCCGTATGGCACTCGGGCACATTGTCGGACAACTGCAAAAAACAACCGATCCAACACAACTTAAATCCATTTCAATTTCCGGTGACCCCGGCGCACTCGTTGTCGTCAATCGGCAAGGAAATCCCATCATGCCTGCGATATTACCCTGCGATTTGCGGGCAGCCGATTACGTCAAAAGCCTTAACTTTCACGGTCGGGACCATTGCCGAAAATTGGGATTTCAATTTCGGGCAGAAGACCCTTTGGCAAAAATCGCCTGGCTTAAAGACCATGACCTAAAACTTTATGAAGATGCCCGATTTATTCACCAAGCCGACTTTATCGTGGGCCGTCTCAAAGGCTTGCCCGACGTGACGGACTTTTCTTTCGCCGCCCGGACGGGTTGTGATTTGCTGGATGAGTGCTGGCCTGATTGGCTGGATTACGACATGTATTTGAGCGTTCGCGACCGGTTGCCTACTCTGATGCATTTAGGCGATAGGGCAGGCACCGTTTCCGCTCAAGCCTCTACAGCGACGGGGCTCCCCAGCGGAATGCCCATCGTGATGGGAACAACGTCTATCGTTGCTGCTTTCCTTGCGTCGGGGGCAAGAAAAGAAGGAGATTTCCATACCATACTGTCAAAACGCCTCTCCATCAGCGGAATCTCACCTACAATGATCCGCTCGATGCACGATCACGTCAGCGTCAATAAATTGCCGAATAAAAAATGGTCATTCTCCGTCAGCAGCCGGACAGGAACGGAATGGATATCGGCCTGGTTTTCCGAAGACGCTTTTGCCGAACTGGAAGCCGCAGGAAGCGATAAATTGCCGAATATCTATCTGGCCTATCCGAACGTCTCTAAAGAAGAAACGTTTCCGTTTATTTCAAACAGTGCCGAGGGATTTATAACGCCCGCTACGGAAGATCGGATTGTGCAATTCGCATCATGCCTTCAAGGTACAGCCTTGTTTGAACGATTCTGTTATCAGAAGTTAAATCAAATGTCCGGTGCGACGGCGATAATTGGCGATATTTATACCGGCGGGCCTTGGAGTTCCAGCGATGTGTGGATGCAATGCCGGGCTGATGTGACGGGGCAAGTTAATCGCCGAATGAAGGGAATGAGCAGCGCAGCCTTTGGAACGGCGATGATTGCCGCCTTGGGGACTTCCTTTAAATCGCTCGAAGATGTCGCCAATGCAATGCTTGCTGTTGACGCAACTTTTTTCCCAAATCCCGAAAAACACGCTCGATATTCGGAATTGTACAGCCAATTCTGCGACTTAATGGAAGACCAAGGCTACGGCGGCTCCAGTATGGCAATGAATTTCTAAACGGCCGCCCGAAGCCGACGGTCAGACGCAGACGGAAGTGTTGACGACGGTTCGCCGTCAGACGACTCGGAGTGACGTTTCTCGCCGACCGACTCCTGCTTGCCTTGGGTGTTCTCGGCATGACTTTTTTTGCCAGTGTCTTGCGTTGCGTTGTTGTCGGCCTTGGTTTTAGCGATTTGCGAGCCGGTATCCGCAACAACGGGCGACGGAGCAACTTTGATCCGTTCCTCTCCGCTAGGCCGGTCATGTTCCGGGAGAAAGGTAAGGAGTTGCATCTGAATAATACGCGGATGTTCGCCGGATTGGATCGCCAACACTCCCTGGACAATCATTGCCTTGATTCGCATTTCGGCTTCGTGCCTCTGTTTTAATTTCTCCGCAATCGGTAAAAAAAACAAATTGGCGGCGATGATTCCGTAAAGTGTTGTTAATATCGCAACAGCAACGCCAGGCCCAACCGTTTCGGCATTGAGTTGTGTGAGCATTAAAATCAAACCGATGAGAGTACCGACCATTCCAAAGGCCGGTGCATATTTTCCGCAATGTAAAATGATGTTTCGGCCTTGATGATGCCGATATTGCAATGTTTCAATTTCGTTATTTAATATGCTTTCAACTGTTTTTTTCGGCAAACCGTCGATAATCAAATGCAATCCTTCGGCAAGAAAAGGGTCTCGAATACTTTCCAGCCGGTGTTCCTGCACTAACAAACCTTCGCGTCGCACCGATTCGGCAAAGAAAACGATTTGTTCGATGATCGACTCTGCATTTTGTTTTTGTTGGACAAAACATGTTTTGACGGCATACAAAGATTTCAGTATCGATTTCACTGGGAAGGCGATAAATAGGGCGGCGGCCGTGCCGCCGAAAACGATACAGAGAGCAGATGTATTCCAAAAGGGAGTCAAGCCTTCCTGGCCGCCGAACACGATAGCACAAAATATCAATAGGCTGCCTAAAATACAGCCGAGCCACATTCCGATATCCATATCTTTGCCTTGCGGAAGAGTCTAACGCCTCTTGGTTTTACCCTAAAAACAAATTTTTGTCAATGCGATTGTTTTCACCGGTCTGTACCCCAGTGCCTCTGTGCCCGGGATTCGCACTCGGTTACTATCCTCTTGATTCTTTTCCGCTCTCTTATTAGACTAATAAGAATGTCTAGACGTACTCTTAAAGCCGCCGAGGCAATTCGGCAAGTTGTCGGCCTGGCGATACTGACCGAAATTCAAGACCCAAGAGTCAAAGACGTAACCGTTGTCCGGGTCGAAGTATCAGGAGATATGCAAACGGCAAAAGTCTATGTGTCCGTCATGGGCGATCAGACAAAACAAGAACTCTGTATGAAAGGCCTCAAATCGTGTGCCGGTTTCTTGCAATCCAAAATTGCAAAACGATTAGATACCCGATATGTCCCCATTCTGCAGTTCAAATTGGACCAAGGCGTGAAAAACCAACTGTTGATCTCTAAAATCCTGGACGAAGAAAAAGACGAAACAGCAACAGACATCAACCAAGAGCCCGAATTGAGGAGTTAATATGTCAAAAAAACTCTCATCCCTGGTTATTGTGGGTACCGGCTTACTGGGTTCATCGATCGGTTTGGCTGTGAAAAAACGGAATCTTGCCGACACGGTTCTTGGCATTGGTCATTGTTCTGCAACCCTGGAAACCGCCTTGCGTCGAGGTGCCGTTGATCGGATAAGTACGGACTTTGCCCCGTTGTCCGCGATGGACGACGCTCTTGTTCTCATTTGTACACCCGTCGGAGTCATCGTCGAACTTGCCGAAAAAATTGCTGCGGTCAACAGCAATATCCTGATAAGCGACGTCGGAAGCACGAAAGAAAACATTTGCCGCCAACTAGCACAAAAACACTACCGTTTTATCGGAGGCCATCCCATTGCCGGAAGCGAAAAAACAGGACCGGAATTTGGAAACCCGGATATGTTCCAAGGCCGGCTTGTTCTCTTAACACCCGGCGATACGGCATGCCAAAACGATATTAACCGGTTAAAAACATTTTGGGAATCTCTTGATGCAAAAACGATGTGCATCGAATCGGCGTTGCATGATGCGATATTAGCAAGAACATCTCATCTTCCTCATCTAACGGCCTTTCTTTTGGTTTCGTTATTGCGTTCCACCGATCATCCCTTTTGCGGTCAAGGATTTGCGGACAGCACCCGGATCGCCGCTGGTTCGACGGAAATCTGGACAGATATATTTTTGGACAATCAAAAACATCTTCTTGCAGCATTGGATGAGTTTTGCGGGCATCTCGACGTCCTAAAATCCGCTTTACGTCAAGGCGATGCGGCTGCTGTGAGTCAATTTTTGGAGTCGGCACGGAAAAATAAGGCTGACTCTGCAACTTGAATACAACGCCCGAAAGCGGTACAATGACTGCCGAGGCCCGGATTGCCGAGACTCTCAATAGTGTTGTATCCTGATTGTCGAATTCGAATGATGAACGAAAAAGTTAAAACTTCTATCTTTCTTTTCCTTGCCATCCTTTTTGTTGCCATAGCGGTTTTTAACCGGCCTGCTGTCCGGGAATTTCAGGCCGAAGAGATGCTAGGAACAGTCCTCTTTCCGCAGTTCACCAATCCGTTGGACATCCAATCGCTTGAAATAACCCGTCTCAATGTTGCCGGCGAAGTAGAACATTTTCGGATAGCCGCCATCGACGGGATATGGTCGATTCCCTCCCACGATAACTATCCCGCCGATGCTCGCGACCAAATGGGACGCCTTGCCGAGGCCTTGACCGGCTTGACCGTTCTCGAAATCATCCAGCACGAAGGAAGCGGGATCAATGTAACGGCGTTCCAATCCCAATACGGCGTGATTGATCCTGCTTCCGATGATGCATCACTTGGTGCCGATGCCGGTCTCAAAGTGCTGATTAGCGGAGAAAATAATGAAACGCTCGTCAACTTAATCATAGGCCGGGAAGTAGCACGGGGACCAGCACACGATCAAACGAATGATTCGGCAACGCTCCGGTATGTTCGGATTGCCAATCAATTACCTGTCTATGTCGTAAACATTGATTCGAGTCAGTTCTCGACGAACTTCGGCCAATGGATCGAACGCAATCTGCTCGATATCAGCATGTTCGACATCAAGGAATTTTTCGTCGACCAATATTCGTTTTCCGTCGAGTTAGCCTTGACAACACGCGGTATTCAAGAAATACCGCAAGCGTCATTCATCGGCGACATGACATTAGGCTACGACGCATCGGCTATCGGGGCAGATAAATGGTCGCTTATCCGATGGATGATTTTTGAAGGACAAAACCATCTCTACAGAGAACAACACCTTGACGCAAACAGAGAACTGAATACGGATACGCTCGATGCGATGGTTTCGGCTCTCAATGATCTGCGGATCGTCAACGTGGTGAAAAAGCCGGCAAGCCTTGCCGAAGCGTTGCGTGACGGAACGCCCTTTACCAACATCGCAAACATCGAACTCGATGCGTCTATGCAAGAATCGATGCAGCGGACTGGTTTTTGGCTTGTCGAAATGTCTGACATGAAAGGCGGAACAGACGACACGAAAACCCAACTGCTCTCCAATCAAGGCGATCTGCAAATCCGGTTAAAAGACGGCATCATCTATCATCTGCGTTTCGGCGACTTAACCGGTACAGAATCGGAATTGCCGCTCGCCGAATCTGCTACGGAACGCCCTGAGGAAAAAACAACGATGGGAGTTAATCGGTATCTGTTTATTACAGCAGAGTTTGATCACGCAATTATCCCGTTACCGGAATTGCGGGAAGTCCCGACGTTGCCTGACGAGTCCGATGAAGACATGGAACGGTTAACGCAGGAAATTGCCGGCATCAATCTGGCCAATCAACGGGAGCAAGAGCGTTACGATACGGAAATCGACCGGGGACAACGCCGGGCTGCTGATCTCTCTGCCCGATTTGCCGATTGGTACTACGTGATTTCGGAAGACGTTTATCGGCAGATACATCTCTCGGAATCAAACGTATTCCGCGTGAGAGATCAGAATAATGATACACAAACATCATCGCCGTTCTCGCTTTCGGAATTGCCGATGATCCAAGTCGAATGGCCTGACGACGAAGAGCAGGAAGATGAAAATGATGACACTGAAGATGGAGAAAGTGAGACGGATGAGTAACAATGCAACAGTTTCGCCGACTTTATGCCGCCGGGAACGACACAATTTTACCCACACAAATTTTCAATGGCTTGGTTTTTACTGCTACTCGGCGGAGCGTGCGAGGTTGGTTTCACCACATGCTTGCAAGCATCGGATAATTTGACAAACTGGACGAAAAACTGGCTGCCCGCCGTCGGATTTTTTGTGCTTCTTGCCATGAGCATGTACTTTCTCAATGAAGCAGCGAAACAAATCCCGATGGGAACATGTTACGCCGTCTGGACGGGAATCGGTGCCGCAGGAACGGCGGCAGTCGGTATCATGTTTTACCAGGAACCGGCAACAGTGCTTCGCTTGTTTTTTATCTTTACGCTCATTGCCAGCATCGTGGGACTAAAAATGGTGTCCTAATGTTGCCGACTGGTAAAATTGATGATAGTCTTCCGGCGTATCTATTCCCCGTTTCGCTTCGGCTACAATGCCGACGAGGATGGAAAAACCGTGATGAAGGACACGCAGTTGTTCCAGACTTTCCGTTCGTTCCATTTCCGACAGAGGGAGTCGGGTTAACTGCAAAAGAAAGTCCCGCCGATAGGCGTACAAGCCGATATGCTGATAAAACAGCGGCGGGGGTTGCGAAAAATGAGTTTCCAAAATGCCTCCTCTCGGATGCGGAATGACGCTACGGCTAAAATATAATGCACGATACTGTGAATCAAAAACGACTTTAACGCAAGCGGGATCTTCTAGTTGTTGCCGGTTTTTTATAGGCGTTGCCAATGTGCTCATCACGGCACCAGGATTGTCGATCAACATTTGAATAGCCAAGTCTATCGCATAGCCTGCAATGTCCGGCTCATCGCCTTGAACGTTGACGATGATATCGACATCATCGAAATCATGCCCCGAGGCGACCTCGGCAATACGATCCGTGCCGCTTGACGCGTCGGGATGAGTCATCCGAACGGAACCGCCAAATTGTTGGACAGCACTAAATATCGCTTCGTGGTCGCAGGCAATAATAATGGATGCCGGCAATGTTGCCTTGCTTGCGGACTCGTAGGTATGTTGGATAAGCGGCTTGCCGGTTTTGTTGAGTAACAACTTCCGCGGCAGTCGGGTCGAGGCATAACGGGCAGGAATAATGACGACGCTCTTCATAATACTTGCATTATACCGTATCGTTTGCAGGGTATAGCGATTGCGTTACGGACAAAAGGCATAAAAAAACAGCCGCAAACTTACGCTTGCGGCTGCCACTCACACCCCAAACAACACTTTCGTATCGAAAATATTTCGGTTATTAAAAGCCATAGTTATGCCCCGTTCCCGCCGGTAAAGCATAAGGGTTATACGGCGATGCTGTCGAAACAGGATCGTTGGAATAGCCTTGATGACTGCCGGGGAATGCCTGTTGTCCCGAACCATCGTGCGGAGCAAAACCAGGCTGCTGCGCCATTGCATAGGGATTCTCCGTCGGCATCGTCCCAAAATGCGCATTATTCTGCGACCCATGAGGAGCCTGATGCCCCGGCCATTCCATGGCGTTTGCGTTCATCGCGTTCGCATGCATTGCACCGTTATTGAGCGGAGCATTACCATGTTGCTGTAATGCAGTTGCGTGATATGGAAACGGCACAGTGCTATCAGCATGCGATATCAAGTCCGGCTGATACTGAAACGGAGTTTGTGCATGCTGTGCCGCCATGTGATGCTGGGTGTCAAAGGGTTGCGGATGCGATGCGTGGGGCGGTCGGGAAAGGGTATTGTTATTCTGCGACGCAACTGTTCCAAAACCGGTCTGTCCGATACCGCTTTGATTCGCTACCGAGAGATGCCCTTGATGCGGCATACCCGGATGAGACGGCGTATCCTGCGGAAAACTATTATGCAGACCCGGAAGACCCGTCCCTTGAGCATTAGGCATGGACGCCATTGAATTTTGCGTCAACATTTGATTTTGTCCCCAATGGTCAGGGGGATTCAAACTTGCTGCGGCAGAGTTGTTGGCAACCGTTCCGTCTCTATATCCTCCTGGCGGCGTATCAATGTTCGGGCTTGCGTTTAGGCTTGGTTTTTTATTCGCCATCGAACCTGATGGGTTAAACAAAGGTGCCAAGTTGTCTTTAGCGAACGCATCTTTATTGAAGGGATTAGAGAAGGAGTATGTGTTAGGGTTATACCACGCACCGCCGTTGCTTCGGCATCCTGAAGAGCCGGATATGAGAAGCAGTACCGTTATAACTGTAAAAATGTATCTGTGTTGAATTCGCATGACTATTTTTCTCCGAGCGGCAAGTTTGTACCGCTGCGCCCGACCTGTCCAGCCAGCCTAGGGTAATATACTATTGCACGGGTATTATGTTTACGGTTGATAACACCAGAGCAAACGTCTCTTTCGATAAAATCGGAAAATGCCGAACAAAACTCCAATTATTTTTCCTGTTTTAGGGCATTTTCCGACTTTTATCATTTAACGGGCAAATTGTGCTGAATTTTTCCATTGGAGTCAAGGGTAATTTTTCGGCTATAGGTTGCGGCGATTTGGCTTTGGGTGCCCGGAGCGGCGAAATAGAATTGCTAATATCTCCCATTCAGTTATAATTATTTGAACGCAACGTTGCCCGACGTGTTTTCCGGCAGTTTTGCTTATAACAATAAACTCATGTCCGACCATTCTTCCGATACCAGTCCTTCTGACACAAATTCCGAGTCAAACGTTGCGTCCAATCCGCCGGTTCCCGGCCATGCGATGCCGTTGCCTCCTCCCGTTCAGCCGCCGGGGCAGAGTGCGCCGCCGCAAAACTATGCCCAAAACCCACCGAGTCCGCCGCCGCGATCAAATAGAGGCGGCGGATGCGGAAAAATGATCATGTTCGGCTTGGGAATTTTTTTTCTCATCGGACTTATCGGAGTCGGATCACTTGTCGGCAGTGTGTTTATTTACTCCGTTGCCACGGGGACTTTTGAAGAAATCGCCGCCGAAAATTGGGAACGATCCGTTTTGGAAAGGCAAATCGGTGGAAATCCCAAGGCCGATGATAAAATTGTCATCATAAACGTCAAAGGCTTAATTGTCCAGGAAGCCGACGGATTTATTGCCCGGCAAATCCGGCGTGCTCAAACGGATACTCATGTCAAAGCCGTTGTGTTGCGGGTCGATTCTCCCGGCGGAACGATGTCGGGAAGCGATTACTATCTGCATCTTCTCAAAAAGATGAAGGCCGAACAAAAAATCCCTATCGTGGTCAGTATGGGTTCGGTCGCTGCAAGCGGAGGTTACTACGTTGCGATGGCTGGCGATGAAATCTTTGCCGAACCGTCGACGATCACCGGCTCGATTGGTGTCATTGCCTCGCTGTTCGATGCCTCGGAACTGTTGAAAAAAATCGGCATCGAATCGACGCCTATCATGAGCGGAGACCATAAAGCGATGGGGAGTTTTCTAAAGCCGATGACGGAAGAAGAACGAATCATTTGGCAACGTCTGATTGATGAAAATTTTGAACGGTTCAAAAAAACTATTGTTGAAAACCGAAAAACGGTTTTAGACGAAAACAAGGTCGCTCAAATTGCGACCGGCCAGATTTATACGGCCAACGAAGCGATATCGCATCGGCTTATTGATCGTCTTGGCTTTTTAGACGAAGCGGTTGAAAGGGCAAGCCGACTGGCGAATTTGGACAAAAACACGTATAAGGTTATAGAATATGGGCCGCGGCTTTCGTTTATGGAATCGCTTTTAGAGAGCCGATCCATTGGTTTTTTGCCGGTCGGGAACTGGTTAACCGGCAAGACGTTGCCGGAATTCACCACACCCCGGGTGTATTTACTTTGTCCCTATACGGCGAATTAGAGCGAATTTCTTTTGATTTGGACAGAAGGATCGCAGGCTATTCCAGGGCACGCAAACGCATCTGCAACGGAAATTTATGAACGGAAATTTATGCGAAGGTGCCGTATGAAAAGGCCGCAGAGATCGCAATGAAAATCGGATACAGAAAAAACCTGCGGGCGGATTAGTGACGCCACCGGCTGGGGGGTTATTTGCTTGACAGCCGTATCAAGACGTTTTACAATGGGGCAATCATTCGTTGTTGTTTTTCATTGCAGGTGTTTCAGAATAAGAAATCGCTCATTATTTTTATAACCGGCGGAGATCCCAATATCGACACAACGGAAAAACTGATTGTTGCGATGGAGGAAGCCGGAGCGGATGCCGTTGAAATCGGTATCCCTTTTTCCGACCCCGTCGCCGAGGGGCCAGTGATCCAAGCCGCCAGCGAAAGGGCGTTGGCCAACGGCACGACGACAGACAAACTGATCGAAATGGTCGCGAAAGTCCGAAAACGCGTCCAAATACCGCTCGTGTTCATGACGTACCTGAACCCGATTTACGTATACGGCAAAAAACGCTTTCTCTCCGAATGTAAGAATGCCGGGATCAACGGGATTATCGTACCGGATATGCCTTTTGAGGAAAAAGGCGAACTGGCTGCCGAGTGTGATTCTTTTTCGATCCCCCTTATTTCTATGATCGCACCGACATCCAACGAACGCATTGCAATGATTGCCAGGGAATCGCAAGGGTTTCTGTACTGCGTGTCGTCTCTCGGCGTTACAGGGATGCGAAGCGAAATCAACCGGGATATTGAACATGTCGTTGCCGAAGCAAAACGACATACGGATATACCGTGTGCGATTGGATTCGGGATTTCCGATGCGGCAACAGCACATCGTATGGCCAGCATTTCGGACGGCGTCATTGTGGGAAGTGCTATCGTCAAGATCGTCGAAAAATACGGGATTGACTGCATCGCACCCGTTACGCAATTTGTGCGTGAACTGAAACAAGCCGTAGGCTAGAGACTATCAGGAATTGGTCTGGACGGCGATTTTTTTCTGTATCCCGAATTTTTTTAGTATTTTTTCATTTTTTAGTATTTTTTGCATTCATCGGACTAAAAAATATACGTGAAATTTACACGTATATTTTACACATCCGTTGGGCTCTGAAAACCGCTTGCATTACCGCCGTATTCCGATTAGAATCATGCTCTAGGAGAACCCCTTTTTTCTTTCATACGAAAGATGCAGCACTCGTTGACTTTGTTCTTTGTTTTACTCTTTTCGATAGCCCCTGTTGTCCATTCGCCGGCACAAGACCCATCCTCGCAAGACCCATCCTCGCAAGACCCTGCTTCGCAAGCCTCTTCTTCGCAATGGCCGGGTTTTCGCGGACCTAACGGCCAAGGAATTTCAACGGCAGCCGGATTGCCGACCCGATGGTCCGAAACCGAAAACATTGCCTGGAAAACGCCTATCCCCGGCGGAAACAGTTGGTCTTCTCCCATCATTTGGAACGATCATATCTTCCTTACGACAACAACCGACTCGGGCAAAGAATGCCGGGTAATCGCCATTGATCGCAAGACGGGCAGAATCCTTTGGAACAAAATGCTGTTCACTCAGGAAATCCAACAGAAACATCCCGAAAACTCCGATGCGACTCCCACGCCTGTTACGGACGGCGAGAATGTTTACGTCCTGTTTGCCAACGGCCGGTTTGCTGCTCTCGACTTCGACGGGAATATCGTTTGGGAGAACGATCACGCCTATTATTCTCATCACGGTTTGGGTGTATCGCCAATGCTTTACGGCGATCTGCTCATTACGGCTATCAACCCCAGCGTTGATCCACGCAATAATCCGAGCGGTGAGGATGTTCGTTATGGCTGGCAACTCCCCTGGGATCGCTCTTATCTTTTAGCCCTTGATAAACATACCGGCAAGGAAAAATGGCGGACGCCTCGCGGAATGAGCCGGATTAGCCATTCTACGCCGGTTGTCATTCAGGTTGACGGCAAAGATCAAATCTTGAGTATGGCCGGCGATGTCATTCAGGGTTTCGAACCGACGGGCGAATTGATATGGACGGTCAAAAGTTCCGGCGAACCGGCCGTGCCGGTTCCTGCGGTTGCCGACGGGGTTGTGTTTGCATCGACGGTCGGGCCGATTACTGCAATTCGGACTAATGGTCGGGGAGATGTTACTGAAACACACGTTGTTTGGACGCAATCGCAAAATGTCCCGATCATTGCTTCGTTTTTATACATCAAGCCGTTGCTGTTTTCTGCTCATAATAACGGAACGTTTGCCGCACACGATGAAGCGACGGGCGAGATTGTTTGGCAGCATCGTCTGGGCGGCGGAAGGCCGAATGCATCTCCAATCTATGCCGACGGAAAAATCTATATCACGACGCATATCGGCACGACGACGATACTCAAGTTAAACGAAACCGACCCTAAACAACCGCCGGAAATCGTTGCGGTCAACGATATAGACGAAACCGTTCATGCTGGTCTTGCTCCCTTCGGCAACCAGATATTCATCCGTACGGACAAGGAACTCTGGTGTATCGGGAAATAGAGCGTTTCTTGAATTGTCGTGGTCATGTTCGTTTCCACCGTTAGCCGTGTTGCCCTGCAACACGCACTGACTCTTGGTGTGCCTTTTTCGCCTGGTATCAAGGATACATTTTGGTACAATGGGTGATTATGTGTTAGCCCTTTCGTTGCCGTGCGTTTATCTTTTTCCCAGGAATTGCGTCAAGAACAACGGCAAGTGATGACGCAACGGATGATCCAGTCGATGGAAATCCTCCAACTGGCCCAGCAACAACTCGAACAACGCATCGACCAGGAACTCGAACAAAATCCCGTTCTTGAGTTGGAATTTACGGCAGAGTCTGAAGAACCCGAAGGCGAAATTGCCGATACATCTACGCCCGGCGAACACGAACAGGAACTCCGGTTTGGAGAAGAAGGAACTGACTGCGACGAATTCTCCCTGGCCGAGGAATTTGCCAGAAACTACGACGATACGATAGACGAAGCCCCGATCCGATCGCAGAATTGGCTAGAAGACCAGCAAGCCTACATTGCCGACACTTTTGCGAATATCGCCGAACCTGCAGAAACTTTGCAATCTCATCTTGAACGGCAACTGGATTGGCTGGACATAAGCGAGTCCGTTCGGACAGCGGCCTTATGGATCATACACAATCTCGAACCAAGCGGATATTTTACCTTGAGTCTGGAAGAATGGCCGACGGGCGTCGATCCTGACATCGAAGACGAAGGCGATATTTTTAGTCTTACTCAAGCCGACTTCGAGGATGCTCTTGCCATCATCCAACGGTTTGAACCTGTCGGAGTGGGGGCGAAAGATTTACGGGAATGTTTGCTGTTGCAAATTGACTTGGCGTCACCGCATGCCGAGGTGTTACGCCAAATGATCACGTCGTGTTTGGGAGACATCTCGGCCAACCGCTTGCCGGGAGTTGCCAAGAAAATAGGATATTCTTTGGAGGCCGTACAAGGTGCCGTTGCGGAATTACGGCAATTCAACCCCAGACCCGGTGCAATGTTTGGTGCACGGAGTGCTGCCGTGGTGATCCCGGATATTTTCGTCGAAAAGACGGAGTCCGGTCAGTATGCCGTGCGTATCGAACACGGCCGGACGCCGCAACTTCGTATCAGCGATTATTACAAAGGTTTAATGGCAAACAAAAATACGGACAAGGAAACGAAGGCCTATATTCAAACCAAAGTCGGTTCAGCCCGATGGTTAATCGGTGCCATCGAACAGCGTCGGGAGACGTTACTCAAAATTTCGCAGGCAGTTGTTGATAAACAGGTTGACTTTTTCGACAAGGGGCTTCTGGGGTTAAAACCGTTGAAAATGCAGCAGATAGCCGACATCGTCGGGATGCATGTTACGACGGTCTCACGGGCGTGCGAGGATAAGTGGATTTCGTCTCCGCGTGGTGTTTTTCCCCTCCGGCAATTTTTTGTCGGCGGCTTACAAACCTCTGACGGCGGGGAAAATGTTGCCAATGATGTCGTCCGTTTGAAACTGCAAGAACTGATCGCTAAAGAGGATAAGAAGGAGCCGTTGAGCGATGACGCTCTGGTCAAGATGCTGGAGGAAGAGGGAATTCAAGTTGCCCGGCGGACTATCGTGAAATATCGGCAAATTTTAGGCATACCAAACAGCCGCGGGCGGAAACAATGGGAAGTGTAACTCCTTCCCCGAATGCCCCTGTCGGCTATGATTTTCGTTGAATTTTACGAAAAAGTATGTTAGACTAACCCATGTGCCGTCGGGTGAGTGTTGTGATGTCATGAAAGAGTTCTTTTTAAGCCAGTTTAGGTATTTTTGGAGAGACGGGTTGGAACGGCCGCTTTCCAAACCGCATAAACCACAACATAGCCGAATCTGCCGTGTCGAAGCCTTGGAAAACCGAGAAATGCTCTCCGTTTCCGTAGCCGAATTCGCCGCATTGCGGGATGTGTATGAGCATCTTGACCTTTCCGCCAACATTGCCGACTATAACATCATCGAGATCAAATCGGGGCAAATCTCCGTTCAATCGATCCAAGAGGCTCTTGCGTTAGCCGGTCAAACCCGAAAAGACGATCTGATTGTCATCCGAACCGACCGTTCCAACAACACGCTTACCCTCCAGGCCAACCCGATAACGATTGACATTGATTCCGCCCGATTCGGCAGTGTTGCCATCGTGTCGCTTTCGGCAAGCCACACTCTGCTTACGGTAGACACACAAAATCTATCCCGTGCGTTCCGCATTAACAACGGCGATGTGGCTTTAGGCGGGATGGAGATTGTTGGTCAAACCTGGTCGTTCGATGCCGGTCGGGACTATGACGGTCTCGTTTCCGTTCGCGGGCAGTCTGTCCTTCAAACGAGTCAATTTATAACGACTTCCCTTGCTCCGTCTCCGCAGGAATCTTTTGAACCGCCGACACTCCCCGTAGGACTGTCCGGCGAATCGCTCTCTTGGGAACATTATCAAGATAGTCTCGTACAATCCGGCATTTGGAAAGACAACATCTCGATGCCGGCCGGCGAACCGCCTGCAGAGGCGCATCATCGTGAGAATTCGGAGTATATGATCGGCAGCGTTTGGGTTACGCTGGCTTTGTTTGAAAACCCGGAACACACTTGGGCGAATCTCCCCGGCATCAACCATATCGAAAATACAATCTCTCATACTCGGGAAGGCTTGGATTGGTGGGAAGATATGTTCGACATACACAATCCCAACTCCGTCATTTCGTTGACATTCCATCTTGATACGTTCTGGGCGGACACGCCGTTTAGTACCACTCATCCGCTGGTTTCCAACGGAAGCGAAATTGAAGACACCGAAGGACTTTGGGGTAAAGATTTCTATGAAGCCAACGGTGTTACCGGCCAATGGTATCTCTACATTGCGATGGATTTCAATAATCGTCAACGTATCGCAAACAATACAGATTGGGCGTTCACGATTTTCGTTACAAACCGGACACATACGCTCGGTAGCGGTCAAGGTCAAGGCAATTCGTATATCGGCGGCCCCAGAGTTTTGATCGAATACAACGCACAGAATTCTTTTCGCACTGACAATATGCGAGTAACCGTCGCCCACGAAGTTGCTCATGTTTTTTATGCTTTGGACGAGTATTCGGGTTCAAGCAATCATACTGAACGCAGCGGCTACTACAATACGCAAAACACGAACCATCCTTCCGGCGGCAATGTGCACACGGCCAATTCGATTATGAGTAATGGCTACGTAACGGGGTTCCGTGACAAAATCGCTTCGCCGGAAACACTCGAGATGATCGGCTGGCGGGATTCGAACGGCAACGGAATTATTGATATTCTCGATACGCCCTTAACCCTTTCCGTCGTATCGTATAAATTCAACATATTCGACAAAACATTTTCCTTTACCGGCAACAGTTCGGTAACAGCGTTACAAAACCAAAACCCGAATCGCCCCCCCGGCGGCGAAGACTGGCAACCCGCTCCCAGTAGCATCACACTCAATACCGTCGATCGATTACAATACCGATTCGACACGATGCCCGAAGGCGAATGGATCACGCTTCCGCAATTCTACGGCGGCTCGCAGCATGAGGTCAACACGACAACAGACGTTGCCGACGGATCGACGACGATTACCTTCCGTACGATATGCGAACGGACAGGCGTCGTCTCCAATGAACAAACGTTTAACTGCGAGATAACCGATTTGCCGGAGGCATTGCCCATCGAGGCCGTTGCTGAGAGTCCTACGACAATTCGAGTCTCTTGGCGTTCGATCGAATCGGCTGCCGGTTATGTAGTCCAGTACACAACGAGTCCCGTCTTCGCTGGAATGCCGGTGATCAGGACTCCATACACGACTCCAACCGGCGGGACGCTTTTCGCTAAAGCAGATGAAGACGAGATTCTTATCCCAAACTTAACCGCCGGCACTAACTACTACGTTCGGCTTGCCGCCGTCGGGCAAGACGGAAATTATTCCGATTGGATTATTTGGTCAGGCAATGAAGAGGAACATTCTACTCCCCTTCATGTACAAACTAATCACTCTGACCTTGCTGACAACCTAACCGTGCGGGTTGAACAAGATGTTTCCTCGTCTCTGAAAATCACATTGCCGACGGAAGCAAACCGGATCGGAATAGACTACTATGTCATACGATACGCAAACACATCGACTGGGCCGTCTAGTGGAATTTTCCAGGAAGTCCGCTATGCCGGTTCAGTTCCGTTTGTCTTTTTGACAGGGTTAGCAAGCAGTGCAGCCTACACGATTACTGTCGAAGCCGTTGGAAAGCCGGGGTATGGCAATCAAATGCTGACGGTAACTGGTACGGATTCTCACGGCAATATCACGACGGGAGCGCATAACGATGAAATTACAGCGGCGAGAAAAGTTTCGCTCCGGCTTGCCAACGGCGGTACTAACACGACCATTCGGCCTGCGAATGCCGGAAATGCTCCGACGATTGAAAGTGTAACCCTAACCTGGGAACACAATAGCACCCACCTAACACGAAACCATAACGGCAATAAAGCGTACACCGTTACAGTCCAACAAAACTGGAACATTCCGGCTTCGGTGATTGACGGCAATTCAGTTCAAGAACGCCGTAATAACCTTCAATTTCATCTTGATAATCCCGAAAATTTGATTTGGCATACCAACGTTCACGGCCATATTGTCGGCGTAACAATTTTGGGATTGAATTCTGGCATATCGTACCGATTTGCCGTCCAAGCGTTTGATGTAAATGGTAATCCCGCTAAAAACAACGGGAACAACGACACGCCGGCCAATCTAACTGTACGAACATTGACTCCGCAGCAAGCGTCCGTTCGGCCTGTTGCCGAAACGGTCAAAGCGACGATCAACTCTGTTGCACTACGCTGGACGGTGCCGACGGCGGGAATTGACGGCTATGAAATTGAAATCCGAAGCCGGGCGAATTGGATCAACCATACCGGCAGAACAATGAATCTCAACAATCAAATCCTTGCAACGATCACGCTCGGACTTGATCCGCATGGGACTATTTACGTCAAAAACATTGAGACTCATAACCTGGGAAAGCATGAAGTCAAAACAGGAGCCGGCCGGGGATCATATGATATCATCAACCCTTTGCTTGCCGGCGGAACGATTGAAGATGCAAACACTCGACTCAAAGAAAATATCCAAATTGCCGAAGACGTGTTCGGCACCCAAAATGTCCATACAGCATTTTTGCAAATCGGCGGTTTAATGGCGGGGACAGCCTATACATTCCAATTCTACACGACGAGTAGAATCAATGCCGAATCGGGATCGAATGAACCCGACCGTTTCCAAAACAGCCAACAAAGAGATGTGTTCACGCGAGTCAATGCGTCAACGCAACGGTATGCCGCTCCATTGGCCAGTGTGAAAAACACCGGCTCCGGCAACAACCTGGTACGCAGTACGCATATTGAAATGACAACACCAAGGCCTCCGCAGATACCGACGAAACGAATCGGCGGAGTGGTTGTTCCCAACGAAAATACAACGAATTACAAGGCGATTGCCGGCACGGAATTTTCTCGAGGAACCAATGAAGCGTTTTGGGATGCGCATACGAATTTTGCCGTTGAAATTTACGCCGCAGGAACTTCGGTTGCCAATCAAGTTGCGACAAATAATCTGCTCTTGTTGGGTGATGATCAAAAAATGCCGGTATGGATAGGCGGTCGCCCCGTACTCTACAGCAAAGTAACCTTGCCTGACTCGGTATCGAAATGGGAGTTTTCGCATATTATCGAAGGCAGTCGGGAAGGGGCCGGTGCTGCAAACTATGCGAATCTGACAGACGTTCAGAAGCGTAACACGGCGGCGAAGACAACATTTGCTCCGGTATTAGAACGGGGATTGGGCTACATCATTGTTATTCGGTCGGTATCCGAATGCGGACAACAGTCGGAAGTCCGCCGGGTAACCGTGCGAGACAACCACGGAATGTGGGTTTAAAGCGTATCTTGACGCAAACATTTCCTTACATCCCCTTTCCTTATATATCCTTCGATTATACTGAACGCACTTGAAAATTCCAGTCTGTTTTGAACGAGGATAGTG
>Ga0099364_10001582_pt1 | contig 37142 bp, 26 predicted proteins | sample TergutTh196P3_FD_73070 | JGI IMG/M metagenome (GOLD analysis project Ga0099364, IMG submission 73070) | Microcerotermes parvus P3 segment gut microbial communities from Pointe-Noire, Republic of the Congo - Th196 P3 | ecosystem: Host-associated > Arthropoda: Insects > Digestive system > Gut ... | reverse complement strand
TTTCTCTTCGGCATTATTCTGCTCCTGTGCTACATTGTGAACAGAATAACGGGTAGTACCCGTTATTCCGGCATTTTTGCAGCACGACGGAACGTCCGCCGGTAAGTCTTAAATCTTTCTGCTAACTGTATTTGCAAAATCGGGGCGACACGATTTGAACGTGCGACCTCTGCGTCCCGAACGCAGCACTCTAGCCAGGCTGAGCTACGCCCCGTTTTGTCGGAATAATGACAATCTCCAAGCAAAGCCCATTATACCCCTTATCGGCAACACTTGGAAGTCCCCACGTCAAACCGCCATTCCAAACGCAAGCCGAAATCCAAACGTGGTGTGTAATAGCGGTCCCGCTGGATTCCGGCCTGCGACGGAATGACGCTGGGCGTATAGATGACCCACTCTTGACGTTTTTTTTGCGAAGGGTACAATTGCGGGTATTCCGGTTCTTGTTGATTCGGAATTGATATTTGGCAATCAGGCACTCGTCAGTACCAAGCGGAGAAAAACGTGACAGCAATCGGACAAGATATTATTCGGATTAGAATGGAAGCATTTGACCACGCGGTGCTCGACCAAAGTGCCGGAGAAATCGTCGATACCGCCAAACGCACCGGTTCCGATGTCCGTGGGCCCATCCCCCTTCCCACCCGAATCGAACGCTATACCGTCCTCTCCAGTCCGCACGTCGATAAAAAAGCACGGCAACAGTTCGAAATCAGAACGCACAAACGCCTTATCGACATCGAAAACTCGACCGCTAAAACGATCGATGCCCTAAATAAACTAAACCTGCCCGCCGGTGTGGATATTAAAATTAAAACAACCGGTAAATCAGCCGCAAAACGTTAATATATGGGGTAAGAAGGCAGGAATTGGTAGCCAGGAGAGATTTGACAGCGACGCCGTCGCCGACACTGTTTTTTTTGACTCCTAACATCTGTCCCCTAACTTCCACTACACTCGGAGATACAACTATGTCAATCGGATTACTAGGAAAAAAAGTCGGATGCACGCAACTTTACACGGAGACCGGTGAGGTGATTCCGGTTACGGTGATTCAAGTCGGGCCGTGCGATGTGCTTCAACTGCGGACTGCCGAAAAAGATGGTTACGAAGCCGTCCAAATCGGTTTTCAAGACAAAAAACGCAGTAGGGCAGCCCGCTCCGAACGCGGACACGTTGCCGCCATTGAGAGCAAACGGCGAAAGAAACGTACCGCATCCGGCGAACAAATCGCACCGAAAGCCGACTGCGAACCGAAAAAATTCATTAAGGAATTCCGAGTTCCCGTCGAGGGTTTCAGCGTTGGGCAGAAATTGACCGTCGATGTGTTCGATGAGGTGATTGCCGTCGATGTTACGGCGGTCAGCAAGGGATGCGGCTACACTGGCGCGATGAAGAGGCATAATTTTGCGGGTCAAAGGGCGTCGCACGGTGTGAAAAAATGCCATCGGCATTTGGGCGGTACTGGTCGCGGAGCATCATTTCCTTCCAGGGTTCCGAAAGGTTCCCGAATGCCGGGACAGTATGGAGCGGAGCAGGTTACAGTCCGCAATCAAAAGGTTGTGATGATTGATAAGGAGCACAATTTGTTGGTAATTCGTGGTGCGGTGCCGGGGCCCAAAGGGGGATATGTCCGAGTGAATCCGACGAATATGTTGCCGATTCCGAAGGCGAATCCGTGGAAATTGGCATAGATGTGGCGTGCAATGGTGTTGTTTCGGATTTTTCTGGACGAAAAGTCGGCATCGCACGCAATGTCTGGGTTCCAGCCTTCGTAGGAATGATGGCTTTTTTGTCCATGCCGGTCTTGTCCATGCCGATTTGGGATACGCTTCTAGTCGCCGCGGTCGTCGGATGCGGATGAATCCAACCAGGCAAGCAACAACATCTCAATAAGCACCCGTACTATGATGACGAACGTTACGCATCCAAATATCACAACCGTCAACGGAAAGGATTGCTCAGACAAGACGGCCAAAAATTCTCCGCGGCCAATACAGGTCTTTACAAAATAAAACAACACCCAAAAAATACACAGCAAGCAGGCACACACAATAATGTAATAGAGTGCCTTAATGCTGTGAATTGCGACATTGTCGTCTTCCATCGTGTAAATACGGCTAAATGAAATATCCAGCGTCTGCCAAAGGGCCCGGAGCGTGTTTGTCCGCCGGGCCGCCCGAACAACCGGACCGCTCGTCATATCGCCGAAAGGATGCTGGCCCTCCGCCAGGTTTCCCGTCAGATTTCCGAAGTCTGCCCCCAAATCCGGGAAGGCAAACGTGTCCGATTCCGCGGCGGGCTGATTGGGCGGTGCGGTCGGCTTCGCTGCCGGTTGCGCCGGAGCAGATGAAGAGGCCGCAGGCGACGGTACAGATGCGGAAGATTTTGTGCCGAAAACGATGCCCTGAACCGAATCTGCAAAAATCTTGGTGCCGGCAACCGTTACCAGATCGTCAGGAGAGATGAAGCCCGTTTTTGCCAAATCGAACAGTCGAGCCTTCGTTACGGAAACTTTTTTCCCATCGAGCCGAATGTCAAACATCAGTTCCGGCTCTTGCACCGGCAATTTGGCGTTTTTGGCAGGCCGAGCGGCAGCGGCATTGGGCAGGGACTCGGCAACCGGACCGACGTAACGCGTCCCTTTTTTAATGTTAAGCGGTTCAGTGAACGAAGTCGGCGTCAATTCAAAGAAATCGCCCTCGTCGCCATTTGTTTCGGAATCCGCTCCCGACTGGATGGAGATGGAGAACTTGTGCGTACCGACGTTGATCCGGTCGCCATCGTTGAGCGTTTGGATGTCTGTGACTCGGCTGCCGTTGACGAAAGTTCCGTTGACTCCGCCTAAATCTTGGATGGTAACAGCACCATTGGCCAGTTGGATTGCACAATGATACCGGCTGACTCGCTGGCTATGGGAGCGAAGATTGCACCCATCGGCTCTGCCAATCATAAATGAGGGGACGTTGACAGGAATCGTGCGTCGCTGACCTTGTTCGTTTTCTACAATTAACCTGACAACGCGTGACAACTCTTGACCACTCTTAAAGACCCCTGACTCGCGATTATACCACCATTTTGCCGGGAGCGTTAGGCCCCGATGCCCGCCTTGCGCCGAAATACCCGCCGAAATACCCCTAATCCCGCTACGCCCAACAGCGTGAAACACAGCAAGTACCAAACGGAAAATCCATAGACGAAATTTGCGTTTTTGAGAGGTAATTCGGAATACATGAAATGAATGCCGGTATCAATCAGCAACACGCTCACGCCGAGCAAAATCATGCCCCAATAACGGCGACGCGGAATGCCCGCAAAAAATACGGCAAACAGAAAATATAAGGTCAAAACCAACGATAATGCAACAAAAGTGCTTGCGTTGTCGGTGCGGATGAGCAGCACCATGTGAATGAAAAACAGTCCCCAGCCCGCACTCGCTAAATCCCCCCAAAAGTTAATCCGGTTGCGAAACCCCTTCGGCGCTTTTTCTTCGCCGGTCAGGATAGCCAGCAGATTCGGCAACTGCGGCGGATATTTTGCGAAACTCTCCTGGTCTTTCGAGATTTGCACGGCATAGTAGAAAAACGAAATGCCGATTCCCAGTATGATAACTCCCATAAGGAGGTAAAAGAGGAACATCATATACAACGACATAAGTCCCACATAAGATTCCCACCAACGGTAGGCTTCATACGCCAAGTAAGTTGCCGCCGCAAACAACGCGGAAAATAACGCGATGGCAACCCAAAATCGCATCGCTCGCACAAAGTCCTTCGGTGCAGGCATTTGACCTGAAACATCGTGTCCCGATAAATCTTCCTCGACGATGTGCCGCCAACGGCGATTGACAAAATACGAGGAAACAATCGCGAAAACCGGAATGATTGCAAGCAGGAAGGTAAAAGTTCTTTCGCTCAATTTGTACAAAAATACATCTTCGGCATAGAGCATTCCCGTAAAAGCCAGGTGTATGAGCGTAAAAAAGAGGCTTCCGGCAATGACGTAGCCGAGTGTCGCTTTAAGCATCCATTGTCTTGCGCGGAGCGTCGGGGCATTGCGGATTCCGCTCCACATACCGAGCACAAATCCAAGCACAACAAAAACGAGCCAGAGCACTGCACCGACAAAAGCGCCGATAAATGCCATCACTCCGGCAGCAAGCGACGCACCGGCACTGGCCCCGCCGGACGAAGCGGATTGGGCGGCGGCGGCTCCGGCGGCGCCTGCCGCAAGGGCCTGTTCACCGGTCAGCACGATAGGCAATGCCGCAAGTACCGCGACGGTAAAATGTTCGCTCGGGCCGGTTGATTCGAGTACCGATTCAACCTGTTTTTCGACTTCGGCTTTGAGCATTTTGCGACCGCGAGAAAGCCGTTGCCGGACTGCTTCTTCGCTCAATCCGAGAGATTCAGCAACGTCGGCGACCGACTTGCTGAAACGGTAATAGAGCAGTAACGGTTCGCGGAGCGTTTCCGGTAATTCTTTGACGGTTGACCAGACCAATTCGAGGGATTGTTCCCGTTGCTGGCGGTCCGCGGCGGCAAGTTGGGCTTGGCGGTCGGTCATGGTGTCGGCATCGAGTTCGATGGCCTGACGGAGCGGATTGCGTTGATGTTTTTCTGTCCAGCGGAGGGCGACTCGTCGGGCGATGCCGTAGAGCCAAGAAGCCAATTTTTCGGGTTCGCGCAGTTCGGGCAATTTTTTCCAAGCCGTGAGGAAGGTTTCTTGGGCTAAATCTTCGCTTTGTGCGTAATTGCCAACGACGTTAAGGGTTACGGCACTGACCATGCCTTGGTATTGTTGGATGATTTGTGCGAAGGCGTCTCGATCGCCGTTTCGGCTTTTTTCGACCAGTATGCTGACATTTTCCATATCATCCTCTCCGCGGTATTGTGTGCCTTTTACTATAAGATAGTCCGGGAAAATGGCAAGAACGTGACAAGAAACGGGAGGAATTTTCGACCGCAGGCGTTGGAGCACATTCGGAATTGCTCTGGACGCCCCTCCGTCATCCCGGCGCACGCCGGGAACCAGGAAAACGGTATGCACGCTGCTCGGCTGGATTCCGGCGTGCGCCGGAATGACGATTTTTTGTCCAAAGCAAAAATGAATACGCTCTAGCCCGTATAGACGGGAAGAGCCCTGACCTACGCCAGGGCTCTATTATCATTACAAATTCGCCAGCACCTGTCCCTGAGCCTGCATCGGCACCTCGCCGAATACCCGCTGATAATATAACGATAACGCATGAAGCGATACCGCCAAGCCTTCCAACTGCTTTGCATTCAAACTGCTCGCCATCGTCTCCGGCTTCACCCGATTGACCGTCGCCGCTAAACTCATCGCCGCACGAACAACACGCGGATCATTCAATTCACTGTCCGGTAACGAATATACCAACCATCGCAAGATGTGCCCGCCCGAATACATCGTCTCAAAAGCATCTGGATTGAAGCCCTTATACAAAAAGAACTTCGGATGCCAAAGATAACGGTCATTTTGGATCGACAACACAAAGTCCTGATATGTCTTCAGTTGCCGTTTGGCCAACGCCATCGGGCCCCGAATCGGCCTGTTCTCATTCTCGTACAACTTGACCGCCGCCGTCAATCCAAGAAGCCAATCCGTTACATCGCTCGTTCCCTGGTCGATCTGGCGATTCAACTCGCTCATCACCATCCGCTCAATGTTCCAAGTCTCGCCCAACTCGCTCTTCCACTGCTCGTTCGACTCGCCATAAAACGAAAGTGCAACCAATGCCATCGACATGTTCATTCCTTTGGACAACGACATCTTCTCCGAAGCAATTAAATGGGCAATCGTATAAGAACCGCTGTTAACCCGTAATTCGTAATTCGGCATGATGTTCGACATCGCAAGCATTGCCGCAAACGATGCCGGCCGGTTTTGATAACCATGTCCCACTCGGGCAATGATTTTCGTTCCGTCCGTCCGCAACATTGCCTTGCCGTTGCACGGCGTATTCCAACACAAGGCTCCAATCGAATACATACTATTTCCTCGAGCCGCAGGATTCGCATTTCGATCTCGCGGGTCAAAATTCGGGTTCGGCTGGAACACTTTTGCATCCGCACCGTAGGGCAATGCCATGAGCATCACTTCGTTCGGCGTATTGTTTTGCGTGCTCATTCCCCGCCGGACGTTGGCAACCAACACCGTTTCGATTGACCGCCGCAAACTTGCAAAACGCTCTGCTTCGGTCATCGAGTTGAAGTCCCGATATGTCTGCGGCAGTTCCGTGGTCGGAGCGGGACTCGGCGATTGATTCGCTTGTCCCTGATTGCGGTTGCTTTGGTTGCGTGCGGTGTACTGCACCAGGATGAGTTCGCCGGATTCGTTTTGCTTCAACTTCGGTGCCCTAATCGGGATGTCGCCCGGCCTGACCAGCGAGTCTTCTTCGATCTTGACCGAAGGCAAAATCTTGGCCGGTGCAAGTACGGTGTCGTTTTGATCGAACCCGAACATGGCCGCGTCGATGTCTTGAATGCTTTCGAGGGTGTTCTCCGTTGCCGAAATGCTTCCGCAAAGGAGCAAAGCAAGGATTGTCGTGTGTATTATTGTTGTTTTCATTGTTATTTGAGGGGGGGGGTTAGGGGGTAATGGTTAGTGGTTAATTTTATAATGGTTAATGATCAATGGTTCATGGCTAGTGGTTGTTCATTAACCACTAACCATTATTAAATTAACCACTATCTTACGTTCGCGTCTGCTGCGTCGGCTCGCTTGAAATTCGGATCGAAATCAGGCACCGCACTAATCAGTTGGCTCTCCGAAATCGGCAACGGCCTTCGCTGTCGCGGCGGCACATATCGCTGCCGACGCTCCGCAGCAGTTGCCCGCATCTGCTCCACCATCGCATCGTATTCCGCAATTTCCTGGTTGCGTTTGTCGATGGCATCCCGTAACGAAGCCCGGGCAAGTACCGCTTCGCTCTCCGTAGGCCGGTCAATCAAAAACCCGCCAATCGCTCCACGCTGCACATACGAATGCGGTTGGGCAACACGCTGATTGCCAGTTCCGTATTGATTTGTGCCGCCGTAGTTAATCAGGAAACTAAAGTTTCCACCGCTCGCCGCCGGGTGATAATCATGCCGGGGACTTGCAGAACCTTGGCTCCGGCCAGCAAAGAGATCGTTGCCGCCATAGGAAAACAAAATTCCAATACTTGCCTCAGCACCGACACCGTGTTTCATGTTGCCGGTCGAGGTGTATCGTCCGCTGCCTCTAAAGTCCGCAAGGATTCCATACGCCAAGTCCCAAGCCATCCCGGTTCCCATAATTTGTCCGCCGTAGAGGTCATCGCCTCCGTCGTCGAAGCAGTATCCGAGAGCGTAATGGCAGCCGAATCCGTTGACAAATCGCGTCCATCGTGCTTGTGTTCCCGGTCCGGGCCTCGGCCTGCCGTTATAGTCGGTCAGCGTAGTTCCGTGCCGCATATCATTTCCTCCGAAGTCTCGGGCAATGCCGACTCCGAGCCAGTATCCGCCGCCGTGTCCGAAGTAATCGACTTCGTAAACATCGTTGCCGGCTCCTGATAGGATGACGCCGATTCCGCCGTTCGCGACCTGCCTGATCCCTGCACCGATTCCTTGTCCCCAACCGTCGTATCCGGGATGTTCAGGATACGAGTCGAGATACATACCGCCGCAGTAAAAATGATTGTTGCCGTTCCCGCTGTTCGACAATGCGCCGAATCCGCCGGGAGCACCAAAACCCTGCGCCCACATCGACGCTTTGTAGGATGAATTACCTTGTCCTCGGTCAATGAGCAACCCAAGTCCCGCCAGGGCGTGTCCCTGTACACGGCGCAGCCCTTTGTAGGTATTGGTTCCTTCATAGTTAATCAGGATACCGACACCTCCCATCGAGGAGCCTTGCGCGACATCTCGGGCATCGTAGGTACTTCGCTCGGCGCGGTCAAGCAGCATCGAAATCCCCATCACGGAACCGCCCTGGATGCCAGGCCGCGTGCCGATGAAGGTATTTTTTTTGCCCAAAGCGATAATCACCATCACGGGCCGACGCAAATTGCAGGTTCCTTCGCGGAAGGTATCATCCTCACCTCGGCTAATCACGCAGATTACATCCCGCATTTCCGGCAGGTCGAGATCGTATGTATTTCGTCCGTGCCCGCCGATGAGGATGTCGCCCGCCGCCGTCGTCAGCCGTTGGAATTGTTGACCGTTCATCGTGACTCGCGGCAACACATCGTCGGGAAGTTGAGCCAACAGATCCAGCAAGGCTGTATTCGTCAGCGGAATCAAGGCTTCCGCTCCATCATACAGTGCGGCGGTATCGACTCTTGTCAATATATCGACATGCCTTCGCCCGACGGATCGTGCCGGGATGGTATGACCGGTAATACAGGCTTTCCCAACGAAGGTTTCCACGAAATTTTTCTCCAATTCGTCCAGTTCGGTCGCCGTCAGCGTCGAAAACGCTCGGGCGTGTGCCGACGATGCCAAGAGAAGTGCCCGTTTGACTTCGGCTAATGCTTCAATCGGCGTCGTGCAGAGCGGAAACTTAATCCCGCCGTCTTCGCGTTTGGGAATGTCCATGCGTTCGCGGATTCCCGGCATCAACTCGGCCAGGTGCCGATGGCCGCCAGCAAAACCAACGAACAACTCTCGGGAATACTCCTCGACCTCAAAGGTCGAACGCACGGGTTCGTCGTACAATTTCAAGAACCATTTCAATCGGAAACGGCCATCAAGTTCGCTTTTCGTGTTGATACCAGCCGTATCTCGCATAATGCCGCGGGCGAAATTCTTCCACATTTCGTAGCGGTTCTGTATATTGCGAGACCGCAGACCGTTGATAATTTCATCGTGCATCAACTTGAGTTTATCCTGTGCGTTGGGATCGCCAGCCAATGTGGGATCAATCAATTTCCAGTCATTTTCTTCATCCTCGCGGTCGAAATCCGGGATTTGAATCACGACCCTTGTCTTCTCCGGTGCGGTATCTTGGACAATGTCCGTCTGATCGGTTGCATCGTCAACGATTCGCCCTTCGACGATGGGTTCGTTAGCCAAGTCTTCCAAGGTTCGGCTCAATTCGCTTTCCTGCGATGGCGTAACGCTAATCGGCGTTCTGGATTCAAACCGCCGTCGGGGTTCGGAAATAATTTCCAAGACGCCAATATCCGCAATACCGCCGTCATCTGGCTCTTCAATCACGGTATATTCTTCATCGAAGATGCTATCCAAAAAGAGCGAATCGGCATCTTTGGCCGGAGGTGCGGCTGCGGGAGTGCGTCCGCCGTTAATCAATTCCGGCTCGAACAACTCGACCGGCAATTCCGGTTCCGGCTGGACTTCTTCCTCTTTCGGTTGCGGCTGCGTTCCATGTCCGTCGGATTCAACGAAAAACTCGATGGGGAACTGCTCGACCACCGGTGTTTCAAGGGCCGGTCTCTCAGCGGCGGGCTTCTCGAGGGATGGTTTTGCTGCCGGCGGAGGAACGATTCGGGGTTCGGGCAAGACCGTACCGGGGGCATTCGGTTTGACGGTCGTCCAGCCATCGCTGATGACGGCAGGGCCTGTACCTTGGGCGTTCGCAGTGTCAGGTGTCGAAGGAGCGACTCGGGCGCGTCCGCCGGGTGTCGGGCTGGGTTGGGTTTCCCGAGCGGCCGGAGCGTTTGCGGTTCGGCTCGCCGTTGCGGCGGTTTTTGGTTCGTTGCCCGAATTATTTTGAGAAGTTCGCTGGGATTCTTGGCGCATCTTCTCTTGGAGCATAGCCTCGAATTCGGTCAAATCATTGGCGAGGGCACCGGCCAGGGCAAATAGAGCACCCAGGGCGATTCCGGCAAGGCCAATTTTGGTGAGTAGGTATTTCATGTTTTTCCTCGTTTTTGGGGGAACAGTCAAAACTGTTAAAGTTCGTGATTTAGGCAAGCATATCCGGCAGAATGTAACGGTTATGCCGCTTATGACTGCTAATCGGTTGATTTTTACGAACTCTTGAAAGAAAAATTAAGAAATCAAACGGGAATTTACTGCCAGAACGTATCCCAAATTGGCCCGGAATCGCTCCCGCCATTCCGGCTTGCGCAACGTCATTCCGGCCCCATCGTCATTCCGGCGAAAGCCGGAACCCAGCCGAGCGGCGTGTGATGTCGGTTCCTCTGGGTCCCGGCGTGCGCCGGGATGACAGTTTCCGAGCAAGGCTCGACTCCATCACTTCACCACGAAATTGACCATTTTTCCGGGAACGATGACCTTTTTAACGACCGTCTTGCCCGATAACAACTCCGCGATTTTCGCATCCGCAACAGCAAGCCGCTCCATCGTTGCCGCATCCGCATCCGGCGAAATCACAATCTTCGACCGCATCTTGCCGTTGAGCGATACCGGTATCTCCAACTCCGTCTCCTTAATCGCTCCCTCATCATAAACCGGCCAAGATTCATAGGCCAACGTCGCCTGATGCCCGAATATCGACCATAATTCCTCCGCAATATGCGGGGCAAACGGCGACAAAAGCAATACAAATTTCTCCATTGCCTCACGGGGCCGTACCTGCTCCTTCATGAAGAAATTCGTGAATTCCATCATCCGGGCGATGGCCGTATTGAAGGACATATCCCGAATGTCTTCCGTTACGGCCTTGATCGTTTTATGCAGCATTCGGCTTTGTTCCGCCGTTAACGCAACATCTTGCACACTTTTATTGACAGAGGCACAATCTGACGGCTGCGGCTCTATGCCCGTTTGTTCCGGCTGAACGACATCCACGATCATCCGCCAAACACGGTCCAAAAATCCCCGAACGCCCCCAACGCTTTCCATCGACCAAGGTTTTGTCGATTCCAAAGGCCCCATAAACATCTCATAAAGCCGAAGCGAATCCGCTCCGTATTTCGCAACCACATCGTCGGGATTGATCACATTGCCCCGGCTTTTTGACATTTTTTGGCCATCTTCGCCGAGAATCATGCCCTGGTTGACCAATTTTTGGAAAGGCTCCGAATGCGAAACCAGGCCGTAATCATAAAGCACCTTATGCCAAAATCGGGCATAAAGCAAATGCAGCACCGCGTGTTCCGCTCCGCCGACATACAGATCGACGGGCATCCATCGCTTTTCCAATTCGGGATCGACCAGCATTTTATCGTTTTTCGGGTCGATGTACCGCAAATAATACCAACACGAGCCGGCCCATTGCGGCATGGTGTTCGTTTCCCGTTTGTATTTTTTGCCGTTGCGTGTTACGTAGAGCCAATCGGGCGCAGCATGTTCAAACGGCGGTTCCGGCGTATTGTGTTCCGCCTTAAAATCAATGTTCGGCATGTCGAGCGGCAACTCCGACGCATCGAGGGCAACCGTTCGACCCGTCATTTGGCCGTCGCTGTCGAGTTCATGGAGAATCGGGAACGGTTCGCCCCAGAAATGCTGTCGACTGAAAAGCCAATCCCGCAGTTTGTAGTTGACTGCTTGGCGACCGAGGCCTGCTTGGGTCAAATCTGCCGTGATGGATGCCTTGAACTCTTGCGTTGTCAGCCCGTTGTATTTTCCCGAGTTGACCGCAATGCCGTCATCGGTGTATGCACAGGAACTGACACAGTCGTCCGCCGGGCAACTGTCTGCCTTTTCAACAACCTGCACAATCGGCAGGCCGAACTGCTGGGCAAACTCAAAATCCCGGGTGTCGTGGCCCGGCACCGCCATAATCGCCCCGGTGCCGTAGGAAATCAGCACATAATCGGCAATCCAAATCGGAATCGCTTCGCCATTCACCGGATTGACCGCATACGAACCCGTAAAAACGCCGGTTTTGTCCTTGGCCAAGTCGGTGCGGTCGAGATCGCTTTTCGTCGCGGCCTGTTCGCAGTAGGTTTCGACGGCTTCCCGTTGCTCTTTGGTCGTCAAGCGTTTGACAAAGGGATGTTCGGGCGCGATGACCATATACGTCGCACCGAAAAGCGTGTCGGGCCGGGTCGTGTAAATCCGCAGCACATCGCCGCTCGGCTTGCGAGGAAAACCGGTTTTTTGCCGCTGGGCTTTCCAGTCGTCGATGCTAATGTTGGCCGTGTCGCCCTGCGACGCGTTGCCGACATAAAAATCAACTTCGGCTCCGGTACTGCGTCCGATCCAATTCCGCTGCAAGGCTTTGATACCGTCCGACCAGTCGAGGGTTGCGAGGTCGGATTCGAGGCGGTCGGCATACGCCGTAATCCGCAGCATCCACTGACGCAACGGCATCCGCACGACGGGATGGTCGCCCCGTTCGCTTCGGCCTTGGATGACTTCTTCGTTGGCGAGTACGGTTCCCAGTGCGGGACACCAATTTACGGGGGCTTCGATTTGGTAGGCGAGGCGGTGTTCGTCTCGATAGGCTTCGGCGTCATCGACATCCTTGGGAATCGGCAATTCGCGGATGGGTCGGCCTTTTTGCTGTTCCTTGTCAAACCAGGTGTCGTAGAGCAGGAGGAATATGTACTGCGTCCATTTGAAATAGTCGGGATCGGTGGTTGAGAGTTCTCGGCTCCAATCGTAGGAAAAACCGAGCATTTTGAGTTGTCGGCGGAAGGTTGCGATATTGGTTTCGGTAATGGTTCTCGGCGAGATACCGGTTTTTTTTGCCTGTTGTTCGGCGGGCAGACCGAAGGCGTCCCAACCCATAGGATGGAGGACGGCAGTTCCGTTCATTCGCTCGAATCGGCAGACGATGTCGGTTGCGGTATATCCCTCGGGATGTCCGACATGCAATCCATTGGCACTGGGATAGGGAAACATGTCGAGGACATATTGTTTTTTGGTTGTGAGCCGCGTCGCTTGCGATGCGCACAGTTCAAACGTTTTGTTTTTTTCCCAAAATTCTTGCCATTTGGGTTCGATAATCGCGGGATCGTACTTCATGCGGTAGATTGTAACACAGCATTCGCCCAAACAAAAGTCGCCGTGTGATTTTTGCCGCTTTTAGCGGCGTTTTACCCTTCGAGCATCGCCCAAAACGGATGCAAACGGTCGCCCCGCGTGCGAACATCCTCCAACATGACCTCTATATCCGGCTCAATCACTCCATTCGCCGGATGATAATTCCTGTCATTCACCCGAACCGACGCCCGAGCACGAAAATCAATAATGTCCGGCGTCAAAAAAATCTGCACATTGCCCACACGTGGACGAGTCGTTACCGTAATACTATTTGTCGTACGATGCAGTTGCGATTCCACCGTTACCGGCCCCGGACGCAACTCATTACGCCGAGCCGGAAAATCCATCGGGTCTACCATATTCCTCGGTACATCCCCCAGTAAATGCGGCATCTCCACCCACCAAAAAAAAGAATCCCAGGGACGCAGTGTCTCCACCTTAAACTCCGTCGGCGAAGGATTGCGTTGCCGAAGTCCCATCCATTCAAGAATATGAAGAATTTCCTCGGAAAATCCCTCCATTCCGCGGCCAATATACCGAACGGCCGTTACATCGCCGGGCAGGCTCTGCGATTGCAAATACCGATTCAACACGAACGCGTTCGTGTTCCATTTTCGGACATTGCCGACGCCCTCCATTTCGCCCCAAACAAGATAGAGCGGGACATGCCGAACGGCCGATGCGTACGCGTCGATATACTTGGAAGCAACGGCATTAAATATCACCGCGCCCGCCCACAAGTCGGGATGAGCGAGAGCAATATCCCACGCGGCCGTTCCGCCGATTCCGTGTCCCGATATGAAAACCTTGTTCGTATTAACGCTAAATCGCCGAAACGCATCCTTCACGGCCGCGAGCACGGCGGCGTGCGAAAAAACGGAGAAATCGTAATCCGACAGAAATGCTTCCGGCGGATTCCACTCCGGGGCGATGATGATGTAACCGTGCCGCGTTGCGTGGCCGATTCGCATATCGCCGCGCCAGGAACCGGCCCACCAATCGACTTGCATATCCGGCGTTTGCGTGAGGCCGTTGAGCGAAACGACCATCGGATAACGCAGATACGGATTGTAATCCGGCGGGAGTTGCACCGTGTAGCGGATTTCCGCCGCTCTGGATGATTGTGCCGAAATGAGCGGGCTCGGGATGCTCAAATTGTAATATCCCGGCTGGGTTGCATCCCCTTCGGGTAAATCGGCAAACGGCGGTCTCATCGTTGCCAATATGCCCGCAATGAGGTCAGGCCGGGCGGTTTCCAGGTTTCGCAGTTGCTCCAAAATCCGTTGCCGAAGCAGAGAATCCTGACCGCTCCGCAGATATTCGGCAACCAACTGTTCCGTTTCCTGAAGCGTGATCGCCGTCGAAAGGCGAATGTTATCCGCGTCGGGACCGGCATACCAACCCGTGATCGCAAGGGCTAACTTCTCGGCGGGGGAAAGTTGCGGATCGCTCGCAAAAAGCCGAAATCCTTCCAATCGCCGAATCGTCGAAAAGTTCAATTCCCTTTCGATTTCCGCGATGATCGGCGGTATCTTATCGCTTTTCTCATATTCCGGCAGTTGTTCGTACAGTTCCTTGAGGGCCGTAACAATATCCTGGCTTTGCTGGTCAATTTCGTCATACCGCCGCAGAAATTGCCGAACGGGCACGATCTGACGTTCCGGCAACTTTGGGTCTTGCTCCAATTCGGTAATGTATTGCCGGACAAAATGATATTGTCCGCCTTCCCAACGAAATTCGAGTTCATCCAGGATTTGCTGATACAGGGCTTGCCGAATGTTGAGCGATACCGGCCGGATGCGTTGCATCGCGTCGGGCGAATCTTGCCAATCCTGGACGATGGCTTCCAATTCGGCATCGGCATTGACATATTGCCCGCCGGCGAAGTAGAATCGGACGAGTTTGAGTCGGTCTTCGAGGTTTTGCGGATCAATGAGGCGTGTCAGAATGGCCGAAATTTGTTCGCGAGGGACGGCATTCGTCGCGATGCGTTTGTTCCAGTTGAGCGGCTGGCCGTTGATATGGATGTTGTTATAGGCCTTGACTCCGGTAACGCTGATGTAATACGGCGTGAGTTCGACGATTGCCTGTTCGGCGAATTCGACGCCTCGGGAATGCCGAATTTCCAGAAGTCGGCGCCCGAATTCATCGAAGGGTGCGGCATTCCAATAGTTGCCGGGAATATAGTATTCTTTCCCGTCGAGTAGAGTTTGGCGGCCGGTGCGGAACGTTTCGTGCCGGGGAAGAGATTCTTCGCTAACGCGTAGGATTTGTTTGAGTTGGGACATGTAGATATGTCGGAGTCCATCGTCGATCACGATGATGGGTCGGCCTATTAGGTCGGGCGTGTTCACTCTTTCGTCGACGCGTGAGAGTTTGACGTGCATTCCTTGGATGGTTCGTCCATCGCGGAGATGATATTTATTGGCAAGGACTTGGCTTGTGCCGATGCAACTTGCCAGGAGGAGAAAGGTGAGGCAAACGGTTCTTCTCATGGTGTGTAGTTTAGAGAAAAGTGGGCAGCGGAGCAAGACGGAATGGTCGTTTTGCCGGTGCCCGAGAATTAGGGCATCTTGACAATTCCCCTCCAATCGGTAACAATGGAGCCCTTGTGGAGTACAAAAGCAACACACAAAAATAACACTTTTTCATGACCGGACCTGAAATTCGAGAAGCCGTTATCAATATCCTTGCGGATATTGCGCCCGATGAGGACTTTGCCGCGATCAAGGACGACGTTCCTTTTCGCGAACAGTTCGAAATGGATAGTATGGACCTGCTCGACATCGTGCTGGAATTACGCAAACGCTACCGCGTCCAGATTCCCGAAGAAGATTATCCCAAACTCGACAATATGAACAGTACCGTCGAGTATCTTATGCCCCTGATACAGGCTTAAAAATCCCTGTCATGCTCATTGCCGTCGACATTGGAAATACCAATCTGAAAACGCTCGCCGTGCTGCCAAACGGCGATGCCAGCCATCGCTCTTGGAACATTCCGCCCGATATTGGAAATATCGACGATTTTATCTCACAGCGTTTACTCCGCATTGAAACGCTGACCGGCACCGTCGATTTGCGGGCAAACGCCTATCCCAAACCGATTACTTGGCGGATCATCCAAACGGGCCGGCTCGACTGGAAGGTATTGAAGACGGCAATCCTTCAGGTTCGGCCCAAAGACAAGTTCAAACAGATTACGCACAAGCAGATTCCGTTAAAAATGGATGTCGATTTTCCTGCAAAAGTCGGCATCGACCGCTTGCTGGCGGCATTTGCCGCGATGTACAACTACGGCAACTCGCCGATGTTGGTTGTCGATGCAGGCACGGCAATAACGGTCGATGTCGTGCAAAATGGAACATTTCGCGGCGGGGCCATTTTGCCGGGATTGGCGTGTTTATCGCAGGTTTATCCGCAAATTTCCAAAAAATTGCCGAAGGTCGCGATTCCGCAGTTTTCGGATGCGGACAAGGTAAAGTTGCCGACGTATCCCGGCAAAAACACGGAAGATGCCATTTTGAATGGGTTATACTGGGGAACGGTTGGAGCGATTGGCCAATTTTACGATTGGGTGCTTTCTCAAACGGGCGAACTGGGTTTGATTTTGACCGGCGGGGATGCGGAATACCTCTTGCGAGGCTTGAATACGGTGCTCCCGTCAGAGAGCATCGAGTATTGCGAGACGCTCGTTGTCGAAGGAATTCTCCGCTTGCCGGAGGCCCGTACCGCTCGGCCCTGACGGCGAAATGACTCCCCTCTACTTCTTCGTGGCCTTCTTCACGGCCGGCTTCTTGACCGCGGCCTTCTTAGCGACGGCCGGTTTCGCAACGACCGCCTTTGCCGCAAGGTCGGCAACGGTATCATGTGCCACCTTGAACGGAGCATTTTTGACCTGCTTTCTGACCGCTCCGGAACGAACGCATTGCGTGCAAACTCTGACCGTTTTGGTCGTTCCATTGGCTGTCGTCGTTCGCACATTTTGCAGGTTCGGAAGGAAAACGCGTCGGGTGATGCCGGTAACTTTCGTACCGACACCGCCGAGATATTTTGCTTTTCCTCTCGTTTCGATGCTATTTCCGACGCTGCGGCCTTTTCCGCAGATTTCACAGACTCGAGCCATGGGAAGTTTTGACAAAAAGAGCGAGTAGTCGAGATTCTAGCAAACAATCCCGTTTTCGCAAGGGGACGGCGAGCGGACTGGCCCTTGCGGGGGCTGCTCTCTCCGGTTAGAATAGACGGCATGCCAAGCATTTTAGAAGAATCCCCCGTACCCGGCGTGCGGTTGCTGTACCGCCTCGCCACCGTCCTTGCTTTCGTCAGCGGCCTTTTCTGCATCGCTCTCCTCGCCGTCCTCGCCATAAACTATCACGGCATCCTCTCGCCTCATCGCACCGCTGCCCATAAAATCGAGACCGTTTTGTCAAACGAGCCCTCCTACCGCCTGCCCGCCGATGATTCCTTCAACCGCCTGCCAACCGATTACCAATCTTTTCTCGCTCTCCGACAAGCCCTTACACAAAATCGGCAAGACGAAAACCTCCGTACGCAAATCCGACAACTCGATCATGACTTGCGAATCGAATACTTCCATCGCCGAGCCGTTGCCGAACGAACCACGTATTTTCTGCTGGCTGCGTCGATTTTATTCCTCGTCGCTTTGCGGACGATTTCCGTCTTGAAACGCCCACTGCCCGACCCTCATTCCAAAAATTCCAAAACACCAGCGAACGCCAGGCACTTTTCCTGGGGGTTCGCCGTTGTCATTGCCTGGTTTATGCTTTTCGGCGGGCTTTATTTGGGTATCCTCTTCGCCCCGAAGCACGATTATGAACAGATATTCCTCGACCGATTGCTTGCCGAAGCGAACGCTCCCGTTCCGCCGACCACGCAACGGCCAGCGGCATCGACGGTGATTCACGATTATCCAGCGTCCGACGCAACGCCAACGGAGCCGGTCGCGCTGACGGAAGAACTCTTGGCCCGAAATTGGGTATCTTTCCGCAACTTCGACGGGAACGGCATCGGGTTTTCCGACAATCCGCCGATTCACTGGGATGCAACAACGGGTGAAAACATCGTTTGGCAATCCGCGGTGCCGCTCCCCGGCAATTCCTCGCCCGTCATCTGGACGGATGACGACGGCGGCGGAAAACTGTTTTTGACCGGAGCCGACGAAAATCATCAACATATTTTCTGCTACAACATCGTTGACGGCTCGCTCCTTTGGGACGCGGATGTTTCCCGGCCTGGAGTTGAGGTTCCAAACGTGGACAAAGATACGGGCTTTGCCGCCCCGACGCCGGTTGTTGATGGCCGACATGTTTATGCGATGTTTGCGAACGGCGAACTCGTTGCGGTCGATTTTGCCGGAAACCTTGTTTGGCGAAAAAGTTTTGGTTTGCCGGACAATATGTACGGTTTTTCGAGTTCTCCGGCACTGCATTTTGACCGGCTCATCGTGCAGTTCGACAATGCAGACGGCAGCGACGGGACTTCGCGAATCGTCGCCCTGGATTTAAGCGACGGTAGTGTTATTTGGGAAACGCCTCGCGAGGCGCCGGCTTCTTGGGCGTCGCCGACGATTAAACGAATTGGCGATTCCTACCAAATCATCGTGTGTGCAAATGATTATGCGATTGCCTACGATCCGGCGGACGGTTCCGAAATATGGCGGGTGCGGTGTTTGACCGGTGCGGATGTTGGGCCGTCGGCAATTTCGCACGGCAATGTGGTTTTGATTACAAACACATCGCCTCGAACAACCGCAATTGACGCGACGGGGACGGGAAACGTTACGGAGACGCACGTCCTGTGGATTGGAAACAATGCGCCGCCGGATACGGTAAGTCCGTTGGCATCGGATGATTATTATATGACGTTGGACTCGTACGGTTTTCTGACGGGATATGACCCGACGGTGATTGATGAAGCGCGTCGCCGGGCGAGATTTTGGGAATTGGAGGTCGGCAACATGTCGAGTTTTTATTCTTCGCCGCTTCGGGTGGGGACATTGGTATATGCTTTTGACAAATCGCGGAACAATCCTCGTGCGTTTGTACTTGATTTATCGAAGATAGAAGTGGGCGATACCGGAATGTTGACGAACGCATCGGAACAGTCGGTGATCATTGCGGTAAACTCGATGTTGGAGCCTTGCGTAACGAGTCCGGCGGTATTGAATGACCGATTGTACATTCGGAGCGAGACGATGGTGTATTGCATTGGGCAACTCTGACTCTCCCTTGCGTTCCCATCGGCGGCGATGTAAAATACGCGGGTGCCGAGCAGGACTCGGCAGCCAACTTCTAACACCTTAACTCAATGTCCGATCGCCGTTTGTATAATTTCTCCGCAGGGCCCGCCGCACTGCCCCTGCCCGTCCTCAAAAAAGCCCAAGAAGAACTCCTCTGCCTGCCCAACGTCGGAGCCTCCGTGATGGAAATCTCCCATCGCTCCAAAACATTCGAAGCAATCCTCGATGCCGCCGAAGCCAATGTCCGCTCGCTGTTAAATGTTCCCGAAAATTATAAAATCCTCTTCCTGCAAGGCGGAGCACTTCTCCAATTCGGAATGATTCCCATGAACCTGCTCGGCGGCAAGGCGGCAGATTACGTCATCACCGGCTCCTGGTCGAAAAAGGCCGATTCCGAAGCGAAAATCGTCGGAAAAGTGAACACCCTTTGGGACGGCAAAAGTGTCTCCTACAAACGCAAGCCGACAGACGCAGAACTGAAACTCAATGCCGATGCCGCATACGCATATATCTGCTCCAATGAAACCATCGAAGGCGTGCAGTTTCAGGCATTTCCCAATACCGGCAACGTGCCGCTCGTTTGCGATGCGTCGTCGGATATTTTCAGCAAGCCGATTGACATTTCGCAGTTCGGTCTCTATTATGCCTGTGCTCAAAAGAATGCGGGCCCTGCCGGTGTAACGCTCGTGATCATTCGGGATGATTTGCTTGACCGGTCGCCGGATACGTTGCCGTCGCTGCTCCATTATAAGAAAATTGCGGAGCAGAAGTCGATGCTCAACACGCCGCCGTGTTTCGCTATTTATATGGTCAAACTCGTTACGGACTGGCTACAAAACGATATGGGCGGACTTGAAAAAGTCTATGCTTTCAATAAGGAAAAGGCGGCGTTGTTGTATGATACGATAGACAATTCCGGCGGTTACTATACGGGCCATGCGGAGAAGGAATATCGGTCATTGATGAATGTGCCGTTTCGTTTGCCGTCGGAGGAATTGGACAAGCGGTTTGAGGCGGAGGCGAAAACGGCGGGCTTGATTATGCTTTCGGGACACCGCAGTGTCGGCGGCCTTCGGGCGTCGATTTACAATGCGATGCCGAGGGAGGGCGTTGTGGCTTTGTGCGATTTCATGCGGGATTTTGCCGGGAAGAATGGCTAGAGCATATCTCAAATTGCTCTAAAAAACAAATACCGAACACTGCATTGTCGCTATGCTCGCTGAAACTCCCGCTAAAATCAATCTATTCTTCGAAGTGCTCGGCAAACGATACGATGGATTTCACGAAATTGTGTCCGTTGCCGTGCCGATTCGCCTCTGCGATGCCTTGACCCTCGTGCCCAGCAAGGACCCTCAAATCCAATTTGAATGCGTCGGCAATGATACCGTTCCCGCCGATGAAACAAACCTTGTCGTTAAGGCCGTTAAGTTAATTCAAAAACGCTTTAATGTCCAATACGGGGCGGCAATCACCCTGCTCAAACGCATTCCTATCCAAGCCGGTTTGGGCGGCGGTTCGAGCAACGCCGCCGCTGCACTGCGGTTGGCTTGCCAAGTTTGGGATATTTCGGTTTCCGATTCCGAATTGATGCCGCTCGCCGCCGAACTGGGCAGCGATTGTCCCCTGTTTTTTTACGATGTGCCGACAATCAGTACGGGTCGGGGCGAACGAGTTCAGCCCTTGCCGTCCATCCCGACGCTTTGGTTCGTGTTGCTCAAGCCGCCGGAAGGCCTGTCGACGGCCAAAGTCTATGCCGAGTGCCTGCCCCAACGCGAAAACCGAATGCCGGATGATTTGATTGCCGCAATGTCAAACGGCAATGTTCACGAAATTGGCAGACACCTGTTTAACCGTTTGGAAATTCCTGCTCGGAAGATATGGCCACGGTTCGATGCGGTCAAATCGCAACTGTTATCGTCGGGCTGCATCGCTGGCCAGATGACGGGAAGCGGGACGGCCTTTTTCGGGCTGTGTGAAGATGAATCCCATGCCGAGGAGGTGTTTCGGCGATTGCAAAGAGATTCCGCACCGGACGATGACGTTTTTTTGGTGCGGACGTAGGTTCCCGCCGATTGACGCTGCGGCGAAAATATGGTAGGCTTGGGGTGTTTCCAATCCCCAACCCCTTTGCTTTCCAATGCTGCGTATAGGTATTCACGGACTCGGTTTTATGGGAATGATGCACTATCTCGCCTATCAACGATTGAGCGGTGTGCAAGTTACGGCAATTTGCGAAGCCCTGCCCGAACGACGAAAAGGAGATTGGACCGCCATCAAAGGCAATTTCGGCCCCCAAGGCACTCAAATGGACCTGACCGGTGTCAAAACTTATGCCAAAGCCGAGGAACTCTTCGCCGATCCCGACATTGACCTCGTCGATGTATGCCTTCCGCCAAGCCTCCACGCCGAAATGACGATTGCCGCTTTGAATTCCGGCAAACACGTTTTTTGCGAGAAGCCGATTTCGCTTTCGCTGACCGATGCCGATGCAATGACCGCTGCTGCCGATAAAAACAAAAAATTGTTTATGGTCGGGCACGTTCTGCCGTTTTTTCCCGCTTACACCTTTGTTTACGATGCCGTTCGGACGAACAAATACGGCAAGTTGCTCGGCGGGCATTTTGACCGCGTGATTTCCGATCCCGTTTGGCTCAAGGATTTTTACAACATGTCGACAACCGGCGGGCCGTTGCTCGACTTGCACATTCACGATGCCCATTATATTCGGTTGCTGTTCGGAATGCCGAAACAGGTTCAGAGCATTGGCCGATTGCGAGGGGATGTGCCGGAGTATTTTAGCACGCAATTCGTTTTTGACGACCCGAATTTGGTTGTTACGGCAACGAGCGGCTGCATATTCCAGCAGGGACGGCCCTTTATGGCTCGCAGTGAAGTCCATTTTGAGAAGGCGACGATTGTATTGGACGGCAGCGGAACGACGATATTGACGGAAGATGGCAAGTCGTTGCCTGCGGAGTTGCCGAATGTCGATGATGTCGGCATTTTTGCGAATGAGTTGAAGGAGATGGTCGATTCGGCATCGCAGGGTCGGGTTTCGCCCATCCTTGGTGGCGTGTTGGCTCGTGATGCGTTGCTCATTGCATTGCGGCAGATGGAGTCGATTCAAAAACGCCAGCCGACGTCGACGGAGTAGCGGCAGGCATTTTCCTAACATCTACACCGTCCATTGCGAGATGTCCATCCGCTCCTCGTCGCTTTCCGGCGGGCCGGTCAAAATCCGCACGCCCGATGTCGTCAATGCCAATGTGTGCTCAAAATGCGCACTCGGCTTCCGGTCCGCCGTTGATATCGTCCAGTGATCCCGAAGCGTTCGGATGTTTTTCGTGCCAATGTTGACCATCGGCTCGACGGCAAGCACCATTCCCGGCACCAACTTAAAGTCATTTTGCATCGTTTTTTGACTCACATAATTCGGAACCTGCGGACTTTCATGCATTTCCCGGCCAATTCCATGTCCGACAAGGTCTTCAATCACGGAAAACCCCGCCGGTTTGGCCAATGCCTGCATTTTTCGAGCGACGGCCCCCCAAGTTGCCGCCCGACCCATCTCCGCGATCGCAACGTTCAGCATCCCCTCGGTAACATCCAAAAGCCGTTGCTGCTCGAACGTAATTTTGCCGACGGCAAAAGTGCGAGCGGAATCGCCGCACCAGCCTTTGGATTGCGAGCCGGCATCCAAGATTTTGCAGCCGGTATCAATCCCGACAATGTCGCCTTCCCGCAACACCCGATCGCCGGGAATGCCGTGAACGACCTGTTCGTTAACGCTGATGCAAGTTACGGCGGGGAAGGGTACGGTACCGGGCACGCCTTTGAATAAGGGAATGACGTGATGATATTCATAGAATTGTTCAATTCGAGCATCAATTTCGCCGGTCGTCATGCCGGGCCGAACGAGTTTTTCGGCAATTTGCAGAGCATGCCAAACGAACAGACCCGCTTTTCGCATTCGGTCGATTTCGCGGGCTGATTTGAGCATAAATTATCGCAATACGCACGGAATAATACCAAGTATTTTAACGGAATTTATCGTAAAGCCTAGTCCAGCGCAGGATTGACAAAACCAACTCGCATGATTAGGATTTAACACAATTCACACATTCGTCCCATCCAATGTCCCGACTGCTTCGTTTCGTTCTCCTCTGCGGGTTCCTGAGTTCCCTGCTGGCAGCACAGTCGGCAGCGCAAATCGACGGATTGTACGACTTTGACGATTTCGGCCTCTCCACGCAAGGCCCGCGAGAACACGTCTCGCTGACCGGCAAGTTTACCGACAAATACCTCGTCCTGCAAGCCCGCATCGTTCCCGGTTGGCACCTCTATTCCGTAACGCAGCCGCCCGGCGGCTCCCTGCCCAGCACCTTCGAATTCAGTCCGCCGGAATTACAGGCATCATTGCTGGAAATCCGCCCAACCACCGAACCACGCGTCAATATCACTCCCTATTTTGACGTCCCGCTCGAAGAATATGACCTCGCCGTAACCTGGATTTTCACGTTCCAGGACAATCTGCCCGTCGGGACGGCCATTCAGGGAAGACTGCATGGTATGGTCTGCCAAGATGCCGACGGTTTGTGTATTCCAATTACCATCCCGTTTTCGGCAACATTCGATGCAAATCTCGATATTGGCACGCTGTTGCAGCAAGCCGAAGCCGTTGCCGACCAGTTTGTGTTCCATTTTGAATTCAGCGAGCCGGGAACACCGCGAAGCGAAGTCCCCGGATTTACCGTCCACGAAACCGTTCTCGTTGGCAACTTTTGGTGGGCCCTGCTCTTTGCCTTTTGCGGCGGGATCATTTTGAACTTTATGCCGTGCGTGCTGCCCGTCATCGGATTGAAAATCCTCTCCTTCTTCGAGCAAGCCGGACAGAGCCGGGCAAGAGCGTTTATGCTAAATGCCTGGTACGCTTCGGGAATGCTCAGCGTGTTCCTCTTCCTGGCATTTTTGAGCCTCGGCTTGAGCATCCTGTTTACATTCGACCTGTTCGGTATCATTATGGTATGCATCGTCTTCGTGATGGCACTGAGCCTGATGAATATCTGGACGCTCAACGTTCCCGGCGTGCTCGGCGGCAAAACGTCAGGGCAACTGACGAATCAAGAAGGAATACTGGGAGCGTATTTTAAGGGGATCATCACGACGCTGCTGGCAATTCCTTGCGGTGCCCCGCTGTTAAGTCCCGCCGTGAATTGGGCGGATATGCAAATCCGAGCCGGAAATATGCCGGAAGTGTTCTTTATGTACGGCATCATCGGCCTCGGGATGGCATCGCCCTATTTGCTGCTGGGGGCGTTCCCTGAATGGCTGCGGTTTTTGCCCAAACCAGGGGCGTGGATGGAAACGTTCAAAAAAACGATGGGATTCTGCCTGCTCTTGGCGGTTGTTTGGATTTTGTATTTTCTGCCCGTCGAAAAGGTGCTGCCGACCATTGCATTGCTTTTTGCTCTTTGGTTTGTTTGTTGGCTTTTCGGCGAGCAGCAAATGACGGGGCAAAGCCAAAAACGCACGGCCGTCATATCGCCCATCGTGTTGGGCCTGGTGCTTGTGTTTTCGTATAACATTCCCGGCGTGCCGAATCCGTACACATTGGAGTCGGCAATGAAGACGCGGATATACGGCCATGAGGGCGAGCATTGGAAGCCGTACAGTCATTCGGCATTCGAAGCGGCATTGGCGTCGGGCCAGCCGGTGATCGTTGAGTTTACGGCCGATTGGTGTGTGAATTGCAAAGGGTTGGAAGCAACTGTGTTGCAATCGGAGATGATATTGTCGTTGTTGGAGGAAAAGCAGATCGTATCTTTTCAGGCGGATTGTACTCGGGAGGGCGAAGGAACGGAACTTTTATTGCAACTGGGCTCATCAATCATCGTCCCGACGGTGGCGATTTTTGATTCGGCCAATCCGACGGAGCCGACGGTGGTTCGCGGTTTTTACACGGTGCGATCGCTCGCGGAACTGTTGCGATGACGAGAGCGATTCTCGTGTTGCTTTGAACAAAAATCGTCATTCCGGCGCAAGCCGGAATCCAGACATTGCGAGTGAAGCCGATTCCTCTGGGTTCCGGCTTTCGCCGGAATGACGGTGTGTGGCCGGGATGACGATGCTTGCGTCAGAATGACGGAGGGGCGTCCATACCAATTCTGGATACGCGGCTGCCATCAATTTGGCCGCGTCATCCGCATCGGATCAAGCACTTCGGCAAGACGCTCCGGCGGCAAAACATCCCATTCGAGACACACTTCACGCACTGTCTTGCCCGTCTTGAACGCCTCCTTCGCAACTTCCGCCGCTTTTTCATAGCCAATATGCGGATTCAGTGCCGTCGCCAGCGATAAACTCTTTTCGACGCCTTCCCGGCACTTTTCCTCGTTGGCGACAAGCCCCTTGAGACACTTTTCGGTGAAAACTTCCAACGCGCCGGACAGGATTTTGACGCTTTCGATGGCCGTATCCGCCATCACCGGCATCATCACATTGAGTTGAAACTGTCCGCCAGCCGCTCCGCAGAAGGTCATTGTTTGATCGTTGCCGATCACTCGGGCACAGGCCTGCATCAACGCTTCGCAGAGCACCGGATTGACCTTTCCCGGCATAATCGAACTGCCCGGCTGCAAGTCGGGAATGATGATTTCGTAAAATCCCGCCCGCGGGCCGCTGCCCAGCCAGCGGATGTTGTTGGCCACATTAAAAATGCAAACGGCGGCGGATTTGATGAGCGAATGAGCGGTTACAATGTCGTTACGCTGAGAAATGGTATTAAAGCGGCTGGACAAATCGCCAAAAGGACGCACAAATTCTGTATCTCCTGCGTCTTTCCCGCTACCTGCAAGCACAACCTTTTCGTCGAGTTTTTCATTCACGAAGCCAATCACTTTTTGTGCAAAATCTGGATGCGTGTTAATGCCTGTTCCTATCGCAGTGCCGCCAACCGGCAAACTGTCCAAAAAACGCAACGCACTGCAAACCATGGTGTAGGCATCAAGCATTTGATCCTTAAAACCTTCAAATTCTTGACCAAGAGTCATCGGTGTGGCATCGGCGAGATGGGTACGGCCGATTTTCAAGACATTTTCCCAAGCATATTCTTTTTCCTGTAACGTTTTATTGGCAACCGCGACAGCATCTTTTAGGAAAGCGATTTCAATAACCAGCGCAACGATCATCGCCGTTGGGAAAATATCATTACTGCTCTGGCCCATATTGACGTGGTCGTTGGGGTGGATGGAGACGGCAGAGGTAGGCTGCCGACCGCCGGGCGGCAGCGTCGGCGATAGCCGACAGGGGGAGTCTATCGGTGTTTTTGTGCGGAGTACCGCACGTTGCCGCCCGGCGGTCGGCAACCTACCTTCGCAATTCTCTCCCGCCTCCACAATCTCATTCGCTCGTCGGGCAATCACCTCGTTGGCATTCATATTCGTCGACGTCCCGCTGCCGGTTTGATAGACATCGACCGGAAAATGATCGTCGAATTTCCCCTCCGCAACTTCAAGACACGCCGTCAAAAGAGCCGCGATCTGCTCTTCCGAGAGCGGCGAGCGTCCCGATTGGAGCAGTCCGAGTTCGGCATTGGCCTTCGCACATGCCCATTTAACGAGGCCGAGGGCGTGAATCAACTCCGGCGGCATGGTCTTTCCCGAAATGGGAAAGTTTTCAACGGCTCGTTGGGTTTGGGCACCATAATAAGCCCCCTCGGGCACTTCGACGGGCCCCATCGTGTCGTGTTCTATTCGCATTTCTATTCGCATGAATTTATTATACTGGAGCGTGTTTCGATTTGGACTGGATGCTCCTCCGCCGGAATGACGAAAAAGAGCCCAAAACAATGATGGATATGCTCCAATACTTGCTGCGGGACAACAAACGGTCAAGTTTTCATAAAAAAATGCCGATTGTACCAAAGGGAGGGTTTTTTCTATGCTTATACGACACGTTTTCGCTTTACTGTTATTCTCCTTACTGGCTTCGGGCTGTAATGTGCTGGATAGCCGGTCTTCTCCTAGTGTCATGACAGTACCGCCGTATTGGCAGTCGCAAAATCATACTGCTCAAGACCAGATGGCCGACTTGCGCGCATTTCACGAAAAAGAATCCTCGAATATCTCGGAAGACCTGCATGTTTTTCGGAATCGCGAGGTAGAACGGATGGCAGCCGAAAGCAAAGAAATGAAAAAAAGTGCTCCTCGGCAGGAAAATCAGGCGAACGGTACGGAGTCGAAGGAGAGTTGGGCTTGGCTCAACTGGTTCAATAAGAAGAACAAAGGTTAACGAATCGAGCAAGCGAGGGCGTTAGAGCATATTCAGAATGGGTATGGACGCCCTTCCGTCATCCCGGCGCAATCTTCGTCATCCCGGCGAAAGCCGGGAACCAGACATTGCGAGTAATGGCGGTTCCTCTGGGTTCCGGCGCAAGCCGGAAGGACGACAGGTTATAGGGCCGGCCTATTACGCCGCAAGTTACCATGCCGTGAACACCATTTTCGTCGAAACATCCTGCACGCCCGGATACATCACACGAACCGCCTCGCAATACGCCTCCATCTGCGGAGCATAATGCCGATGCCGATCCGCCAAAAATGCTGCTTCCGCTTCGCCAACACCCGGCCTGTCCGTCTTGAAATCAAAAATCTCCAAGCCAATCACCTCTCCGCCCGATCGGCGAATGACAAAACGATCCATCGAGCCGTGCAACAGTTTCCCCTGCCAGCGCACCGCAAATCGACGCTCCGTTTCGACCGCAATGTCCTCCCCAACCGCATAACTCGAGCGCATTAACACTTTTCGGACTTCCGGCCGTTCGCACATCACAAGGAAATCCTCGACGATTTCCGACGGAACAAGATTGTGCCGCCTGCCCGATAGGGATTGTGCGACAATTTTCTGCAATGTTTCGCCGTCCAAACGATTGTCATCAATCCACCGCACACTGGCAAAACATGCATGGATCGCCGTCCCGTACAGGGCTGTATCGCGAATATCCATCGGCTGGGCGGCATTCCGCCGACGGCTCCAAACGGCTTTGTCGTCTTTCACCATCCCGGACGGCGAGGCCTGCGGCAAATTGCGAAATACCGGCCGATTCGACAACGCATTCCAGGCAATGCTCGGTCTGGCCGGTTCCGCAACCGCGATTGCATCGTCCCAATCCGCATTGCCGGTTTGGTAGACTTGGTGTGCCGCACCGGGTGCGACGGCTAACACATCGCCCAAACCCGACTGCAACACGGCGGCATACGTTCCCGTTCCCTTTTGACTCTTTTCAGGAACGAGCATCACGAGTTCATGCCGCGCACGCGTCAACGCAACATACAAAACGGCAAGCGATTCCTGTACCTGATTATCCTGCCATTGCACAAAGGCTTCCTGATAAGACTCCGGCAACAATGGCCGCAATTCCTGCTTGACCCAACGCAATACAAAACGGACGGGCCCGGCTTGCGAGGCTTGGGAGAGGATAATCTTCGGCGAACGGCCAAGCAAAAAGCCGTCCAAGTCCGGCAGAACCACAATATCGAATTCAAGTCCCTTGGCACCGTGAATCGTCATCACGCGTATCAAATCCGCACCGGGCGTCGCCAGCCGAGCAGAGTGAACCGACTCGATAAACTGCCGGGTTCGCGTGCCGGTTGCCCTTTCGTCAAAGCGGTAAGCCAATTCCAGCAGTTTTTCAAGCCGTTGCATTTCCTTCGGTTCGCAGGGAGTCAATGCGGAAACCAACTTTTTCACCGTTTTTCCGTACCCCTGCGACAGTAATTGCCCCCGCCAATGCCGAGCGACATTTTCGGCATTCATATCATCGGCAACGTCTTGCAAGGCGAGCAATTCGGCAAGCGGGCCGGTCGCAAGATGGAATCGAACAATCGTATCGCCGGGATGGTCGATGAACGTCATCACGGACAGAACCTGCTGCACCGCTGCCGAGTCGGTCAACGGCACTCCGCCTTCATCACTTGCCTCAACGCCGCGGTGTTTGAGCCCCTTGAGCACCGTCGGGATGTCCTTGCCCGAACGAAATAGAATCCCGATGCTTCGGCTCGGATGCTTTGCGTGCAGTTGCGCGATGCGGTTGAGCGAGTGTTGCCAAAAGGGCGATTCCGTGTCAAGGCTGGCGTCATCATCATCAATTTTCGCATCGTCCATCGGGACGGTTTCAAGCACGCAATACCCTTTTTCCTTGTTCGGACTGAGCGTTTGATGGATTTCGTTGCCGAACCATTCTTGCCATTTCGCGGCCGCGGCAGGCGATTTTTCGCATACGGCAGCGTTCGTTCCAATGTTCAGGAACACCTGGTTGACGGCATCAATTACCGGCTGCGAATTCCGCCGCGTTTCGTTCATGATGGGACGCTTGATCGTATCCGCTCCCTCGGTTTCCAAAAAATCGCTGACCGATTCAAAGATTTCGGCAACGCCGCCCCGCCAACCATAAATTGCCTGCTTCAAGTCGCCAACGCAGAAAAACGACGATTCAGCCCCTTGATTGACGGACTGCACGAAGGGTTTCAAGATGCTCCATTGCGAAAGCGATGTGTCTTGAAACTCATCGAGCAGCAGGTGTTCCGTGGGAGCATCGATTCGGTGCGAAAGCAGTTTTTGCGGCAGCGCGTTCGGCTTTTTGGAAAACAAATCGCCGAGACAAAACGTAATATCCTCGAATCGAAAACCGCGTTTTCGCTGCAAAATGGCTTCCAATTTTTCCCAAACGAGGTCAAGCAAGGCTCGCGTTGCAATCGTTTGATGGATAATGGTTTCCATCCAGACGGCTCGGGCATGTTGGACGATGGGGAGAATTACATCGCGGAGTTCCGGCTCGACCGGTTTTTTGTGGATGACGCAGTTGCCGACCGAAAAATTGGTGCCTATTTTCCCGGTAAGCAGTCCGTCCCAATTTCGTTCAGCAGCGATTTCCATAAAGCGGTCGAAACCTTTGACGCAGTTGCCGTCGGGTTCGCCTTTTTTCGTTTTCGGGAGCAGTTGGTGCAGCGTTTTGCGGTCTTCCGAAAAGGATGCCAAAATGCAATCCAGGTCTTTTTCCGTCATTTTGCCTTGTGTGAGCGTGCCGAGTTTGCCGGGGTCGGTATGGTCCCAAAGAGCGGCATCGGTACTGCGAATGATGGGCAGCAGGTCTTTGGCTAATTTGAAAACTTCCTGCGTAACGGTTTGGCTTTGCTCGCCTTTTTGGAGCAGATGGAGGAGTTTTCGGGCTTCGTTTTTGTGTGATTCGGAAAAAACTGCCTGGACGGCTTCGTGAATGCTTCGGCTGTGTTCCGCCTCGTCGATGATCGTCCAGCCGGGCGGCAACGCGAGTTCGAGCGAAAACGAGGACGCAATTTTATGGAAAAAGGAGTCGAGTGTGCTGATGCGGAGGCGATAGAGATTTCGGGCGAGTTCTGCGGTGGTTTTTTGGAGGAGTGCCGTGCGTTTTACGGGATCTTTGGCGGATAGGGGAATGTGTTTGGCGAATTCGTGTTGTTTGATTTCGTCGAGGGCGGCTTCGGCGAGTCGATTGAGGATACGGTCTAAAATTTCTCCGGCGGCTTTTCGGGTGAATGTAGAGGCAAGGATTGCATTGATTTTTTCGTTGGTTTGTTTGGCATTATTTCGGAGCAGAATTGCGAGAAATTCGTTGCTCAACTGAAAAGTCTTGCCGGATCCCGCCGAGGCCTTGATGATCGTGTTCGTCATGCCTGTTATTATACTCAACTTGGCTGGAAACCGTCCTTTCGGCTTGTGAGGCCGTCTGCAAGTTTCGCATTAGGGAAGGTAGGCAGCCGACCGCCGGGCGGGTGCGTCGGCACAGCCGACTGGAAGGATCAAAATGCGGAGTACCGCAGTTGCCGCCCGGCGGTCGGCAACCTACCTTTTGCAAACTTGCAGTTGGCCTGCCGGAATGACGATTTTGAGGGTTTCCAAAAAAGTCCAATAACACTACAATGCTGTTGCGGCCTCTTTCCCTCCAAACGACGATGCGATCACTTGCTCTCTTAACGCTAGTTTTTACCCTCAACATTGCCTGCCAGCCCCTTTTCGGGAATACATCGACAGGTTCGCACCGCTTATCAATGCCCATTTCGAAGATGCTGAATCGAATGAGCAAGAAGTTTCCCGAATTGTTTTTGCGGCCGACCGTTACGATCCCGACGGCTCCGCCGGGCTGGTACTTCACGCCGTGGAAAAATTGAAACCGACGCTCGAAGCCCATCTGCAACGCCGCGAATTCGATCTCTTGCGATATTGTGCGGCAGCGGCCGCTGGAACGGCACACCGCATTCAAATGCCCGGAAAAGAACTCGAATATCAAGGAGTGGATTTACATGGCAATCTCATCGACGCCAAAGATTTCCGGGGCAAATTTGTGCTGCTTATTATTGATGCCAGCCAAAACGCGCAGAAAATTCCCGTTTTGAAAAAAATCTACAACGCACTCCACAGCGACGGATTGGAACTGATCGAATTCAACACGCAGCACAATACTGAAATCACGAGCCAACACATCGAACAAAACGAAATCCCGTGGATCGTAACTTCTCTTGGAGCACGCCACCAAAAGCAGGGCGTGCAGGATTACCGCGAAGTCTATGGAAATTCCGACGCTTTCCTTTTTGCGGGAAAAGACGGTATTGTGATCAGTACGGCGGCACGCGGTGCTCCCCCGATGCTGTTTGAAATGTTGCAGGCTCATTTCCCGAACCACACCGCGATTCTTGAGGAAGCCGTCGCGGAAGCCAGAGCGATTGACGACGAACAAGAACGGAAACTGCTCTCGCAGACACGCACGCGTTTAGAAGATTTGGAAACGTTTACAGAGGGATCGAATTTGACAGCAATTCTCCGCAAACTCTTTCTTGTGTACGACACCGAAGGAATCTCCGCCCAAATGAAACTGGAATTGGCAGCAACGATTCTCCAGTTTCCCAATCTGCCGGAGTCTGTCCGCTTGAACACGGTCACCCGAAAAGCCGAAACAATGTTCAATCTCGGCATTGCCGAATTAAGACGGAATCCCGAAAAATTGCCGGAAGTCGTTTTTGCGGAACTTTTGACGTATCTCGATGAAGTGCAGCGAATTACGCAGGGAACGCCTCTGTACCATAACGCATATTTATTTACGAAAATACAAGTGTTACTCCGTATGCGGGAGTACTTGAACCAGAGCGACAATCCGGTCGCGTATGCGGAGGAAATTATAGATCGGTATATCCCGTTTGCGCGAGAGGAAATGCCGAATGTGATGGACACAGGCGGTGCCTACAATCTGCGTTTTTTCGTGATGTTTTTCCTGGAGAGCCTGGAAAAGATAGATTCCAATCATTCGACTCAACTTTCGGCAACGTTTTTGGGGCAGGTGATTCCGATTTTTGAGGCTTCACCGGATTTGGCAACACGGCAATATGCTCGGCAGCTTTCCGGTACGGAGCGGCGTGCTTCGCTCGTCGGTCAGGAACTTGAGTTTGAGAGTGTGTTGATTGACGGCGAAACGATCAATGTGCAAGACCTTCGCGGCAAAGTCGTGTTGGTCAATTTTTGGGCGACGACTTGCGGGCCGTGTCGGGCAAAATTTCCGAACTTAAAAAGGCTTTATGAGCACTATAAGCCGTTGGGATTTGAAATGATCGCATACAGTTGCGGCGATGACGATGAGACGTTGAGGGCATTTGCTGAAAGGGAGCAACTTCCTTGGCTGGTGGGGTCGCTTTTGATGTCTACGCGGCACGGCTTCAAGAATTACGATGAATTTTATGGCATACGTGCGATACCGACGACATTTTTGCTTGACCGAGGGGGCGTGGTTCGCTTTATGATGGTCGGAGCGAACGATGAGACGTTGAACAGGGAGATCGCGAAACTGTTCGACGAGTAATGGATGAAACGTTACACCTTCATCGCATTCCGGCATGTGCCTATCGCGACCTACCGCACCAACATCGCGTCGCCGTAACTGAAAAAGCGATAATGCTCCCGGACCGCTTCCTGGTAAGCCGACTGCATCAACGCATCACCGCCGAATGTCCGCACCAAAATCAGCAACGTCGACTTCGGAAAATGAAAATTCGTCAGTAAAACATCGACATTCCGAAAGCAATACGGCGGACGGATAAAAAGCGATGTCGCTCCTTCAAACGCAGCAATCGGCTCCGGTGCGGATTCCAGAACCCGTACCGATGTCGTCCCCACGGCAACAATCCGCCCGCCGTTGCCTCGACATTGCTGGATAACCCTTGCCGACTCCGCCGAAAGAGAACACCATTCCGAGTGCATTGCGTGTTCCTCGATGTTTTCGGCTGTAATCGGCTTGAATGTTCCCAAACCGACGTGCAACGTAACCGTCGCGATGGAAATACCCTTTTGCTTAATCGTTTCGAGCAACTCCGGCGTGAGGTGCAATCCGGCTGTCGGAGCAGCAACCGACCCGGCCTGCTTGGCGTAGACCGTTTGGTATCGGTCTTTGTCGCGGGGCGATGGTTTCCCCTCGCGAATGTACGGCGGAATCGGCGTCCAACCGATTTGGTCAAGGTAGGCAGTCGACCGCCGGGCGACTGGGTGCGTCTCTTGGCTCTCTACCGGGGGGCCGTGTGGCCGAACGAGCCAGGTATTATCATCGTTTTTCGCAATGAATTCGATGAGCAGTTCGTGTTGGCCGTCGGGCGAATGCAGGCGGACCGTTTCGCCGGACTGTATTTTTCCGCGGGTTTTCCCGATAATTTGCCACAAATTCGGCTCGGCAAGTTGCAGAAACAGTCCTTCCCAATGCCCGCCGGTTTGCGTCCGTTTGCCGATGAGTCGGGCGGGAACGACTTTGGTGTCATTGAGCACCAGGCAATCGTTCGGCTGCAAGAATTCGGGCAGGTCTGTGATATTCCGATGCTGGAGCGATTGAGTTTTTCGGCAAACGACGAGCAGCCGCGAATCGCTGCGATGGGCGAGCGGCTCCTGGGCGATCAGTTCGGACGGTAATTCGTAATCGTAATGAGATAAGGACATTATGGACTCACCCGGGGGCTAGAGCGTATTCATTTTTGCTGTGGACAAAAAGTTTCGTCATTCCGGCGAAAGCCGGAATCCAGCCGAGCGGCATGCATACCGCTTCTCTGGTTCCCGGCTTGCGCCGGGATGACGGAGGGGCGTACAGACCAATTCTGGATACGCTCTAACACCCCCGGCTCTTGCGTTCGCGAGCATACCTCCCCTCTCCCCTAATTCAAATCATAGCAAAGCAGCAGTCCCTGGTCGCGGATGTACAACTTGTTGCCAAACACGACGGGATACGGCCAACTCTGCCGATCACTGCGATCCGGCTGGTCAAATCGCCCGAGTTCCTTATATCCCTCCGGCGTGGCTTCGACCATCGCAATCGTTCCATCGCGGCCCTCACTGCGGAGAATCAACACGCCGTCAACATACGTCAGCGAGCCTTTGCCGACACTTCGGTCCGTCCAAACGGTTTCGCCCGTCTGTGCATTGACGCAAGACAGGTTATTGTTCGTCAGCAGATAAAAATGGTTGCCGACCGCAACGATTCCGCCGTGGTGCGAAGCAAGATTTTCGCCGTCGCCACGGAAACTCGACGCATTAAACTCATTTCCGTCCTTCGCAATACGGTAAAAATAGGCCCCAACGCCGTAATGACACGATGCCATAATCACGTCGCCGTTAAGTACGGGATCGGAACACACTGCCGTTTGGCCGGGAAACAGGTTTCCCCAAAGGAATTCGCCGTTGGGCGAAACGCCGGCGAGCAGTTGGCCCGTCAGGAGCAGGTATTGTCTGACGCCGCCGATTTCGACGGGAACAACCGAGGTGTATGCCGCCGGATTTTGCAGCCAAGCCGTCCGCCAAAGGAGTTCGCCGGTTTTGCTGAAGGCCGCAAGCGTTCCGCCTTCACCGCCGACGGGGAGCAGGACTTGATCCCCGTCGATGATCGGCGACATGGCATACCCCCAATTGGCCATTTTAGCACCGTCGAGTCCATGTTGTGTATTTTTTCGCCATTTCACCGTGCCTGTGTTAATATCGAGAGCGACGAAATCGCTGAATTGGCTCATTGCGAAGACCGTTTGGCCGTCGGTTGCGGGCGTCCCGAGCGGTCCGGGATAGCGTCCGCCGCCGTCGCCGCCGCGTCCGATGGCCGACCGCCAAATTTCATCGCCCGTCAAACGGTTGATGGCGAACACGAAGCATTGGTCGCCGACATCGGCCATGGTAAAGAGTTTATCACCCCAAATGCTGACGGTGGAAAAGCCGATTCCGAGGTCATCAATTCTCCAGAGCAATTTTGGACCATCCGGCCCCCAGGATTTGGCGATACCGGTCGAGGCGGAATGGTTATCGCTATTGGGCCCGCGGAATTGGTTCCAATTGGGTTCTTGGGCGAGGGCCGCCGTGTTGAGCAGAGCGAGAATGCAGAGCGAGCAGAGGACATTTTTCATCGAGTGTTCCTTTTTTGAGAATAATTCTGATTATGCCGACCATTTTATGCGATGGCATCTCGGGAGTCAATGGGCGAGCAGAGCGCTCTCACGACGTTCTGTATTTTTCAAATTCAACGACATTGCCTTGCTCATTCCATTTTACACTGGTCGCGAAATGCTTGATCAGCAAGACGCCGCGGCCCGACGGAATCATCTGATTTTCCGGCTCGCGAGGGTCGGCAAGAGCATACGGGTCAAATCCTTCGCCCTCATCTTCAATGCGGACACAGATTTTATCGGGACATAACTTGAAGGCAAAACAAACCCGTTTGCCCGGATCAGAATGATTGCCATGCTTGACGGCATTCGTGAGGGTTTCCTCAAGCGTCAGTTCTAGAGCGAACATATCCCTGTCGGTCCAGTGTTCTGCACGCACCGCACCGATTACCTCTTCGATGAGTGCATGGACGGTCCCCATATCACTGGAGAAAGCACCTTCCTTCGTCCATATCCAAATCTGCGATTCTAGATTCTGCGATTCTAGATTCATAGCGGTAGGTTCTCCATCGGATTGATTCACAGGGGCTTACACTCCGACTCGTAAAAATAGCGGCCCTTTTATTGTTCAAATGCACGGATTCCATCGTCTTCATTTCTCTTGATATGGAAGATGCCGTCGAGTCTCGTGATGCGGAAGGCTTCCATGATATTGTCATCAATTCCGCAAAGCACCAAATGCGCACCAACCTCTTTCACTTTTTTGTTTAGGGTGATAAGTGCCCGCAGAGCAGAACTGGACATAAAGAGGACTCGCTCGAAACTGACGAGCAGTTTTTTGCAGGCGTCATCATCAAAGAGTGCGACGAGTTGTTCGCCCCATTCTTGAATTGACAGATCATCGTTCAGTTTCATGTCCAATGTTGTCGCGATGGTAATATCCGCTACTTTTTTTACATCAATTCGCTGAGCCATGATTTTTACTCTTCGTTAAAGGAATCCGTCTCTCGTCGCCATTATACTCCGCAAAAAAACAAAAAACACTCCCCCTGGCGGCGAGTGCAAGAGTTACGGGCTTTGATTTTCCGTGCGGATTACCCAAATTTGTAGTGTTTTTTGATGGCTTCTTGGACGTCCCAGGTACAACTCATACCCTGGGGGAATACGGCAACATCGCCTTTTTCGATGACAACTGGTACGCCGCCATCGGGCGTAACGATGACTTTACCGGCAACGATCAAGCAGGTTTCTTGGTCATCGTAATGCCAGGGGAAAACGGAGGGTTCTTTTTCCCAAGTCGGCCAGGATCGGCAACCGAGTTTGGCCAGCAAGTCTTCGGAGGGATTTTTGGTTACTTCAATTTGCATGGTATGGTATTTTCATTAAAAAAGGCCTGTAGGGGACATTGTAACACATGTTGTATCGTTTGGACGAGCCCCCCTAGTTGACTCCGCCTTGCCAACATGCTACATTGGCGGCATCACAAGTCTGTTCAACCAAAAAGGAGAACAAGTTATGGCAAACAATCGCTACAAAATGTTACATTGGGGGGGGGGGG
>Ga0099364_10001581_pt1 | contig 37167 bp, 24 predicted proteins | sample TergutTh196P3_FD_73070 | JGI IMG/M metagenome (GOLD analysis project Ga0099364, IMG submission 73070) | Microcerotermes parvus P3 segment gut microbial communities from Pointe-Noire, Republic of the Congo - Th196 P3 | ecosystem: Host-associated > Arthropoda: Insects > Digestive system > Gut ... | reverse complement strand
GGGCTGGGGCGGCGGAGGCGGCTCGGGCTCGGGCGGCGGAGGAGGCTCGGGCTCGGGTGACGGAGGAGGCTCCGGCTCGGGTGACGGAGGAGGCTCCGGTTCGGGTGACGGAGGAGGCTCCGGCTCGGGTGGCGCAGAAGGCTCGGGCTCGGGCGGAGGCGGAACGGAGGGTTGCTCGGAGCTGGATTCTTCCCTATTTTCAGGCTTAGGCAGTGTTGGGATGACCGTATCCGCCTCAGATGTATAGATAAACTGCGGTGCGGGTCTTTCTTCCGGCGCTCTTATCGGAGCTTCGGCTTGCTTTTGCGCGATGATCTCTTCTATGTATTCGATGACATCGGGAATTTGCTCTCTCGCCCTCGGATCATTGCTTATTTCCTCAAGAATTGATAAATCCAAATCCTCGAGAGCAACGGAAAAATTGCCCGGCGTCTGTTCCGCCACGTCGCCGGACGTGATTTCGCCTTTAATGTCCTGTGTGATGTTTGACGCGCCGTCGATGCCCACTATAAACGATTGCACTTCGTCCGAGCCTTCGGAGTTCGGCATGACGAGGTCAAAGCGCACTTCGCCGTCAATGACCATGAGCCGGGCATAGGGATTTATATCTTCGCCGTCCTCAAGGCCCATGCGGCTATATATCAATATGTATTCGGTCCCACGGACTCCGGCGATGGTGTTGGCCGCGCGTATTTCATTTTTGGAATTGGTATTGAGTTCCACGTCAACCCGGTTTTTTATCATCCCTTCCACGAGAACGAGGGAGCTGTCTTCGCGTCCGTGCCGATTCCAGATTGAATTGATTGAGAGCTTCGTCATTTCACCTATGACGATCTCTTTTCTATTATAGCTGACAGTGGCGGAGGAATTTACTTTCGTTACAATAACGTCGCCGTCGCCGACCTCCATGCCGCGATAGACGGCTACGGGGGACAGCCCGCCATATTTGTACACCATAACGGTACCGCGCAGCGCCGTAACGGTTGGTGGCCTCTCGTCCGCGGCATAGGCAAAAGGCGCAAGACACATAATCACAAACAATACGCAGAGGAATATACGCCTCATCGCGATAACCCTCCCGGCAAGTCATAATTCATAATGCATAATTCATAATGCATAATTATCCTTTAATTGCCTTTCATCTCTATGTGGTTTTTATGGTGCATTTGACACTACCCTTTTTCATTTGACGGCAAATGCTGATGAATGTCTTCCAAGTTGTATATTTGAATACCGACTTTTTTGTTTTTAACGCTCAGCACCCCTAAATCGGTCACTTCGACATGATCCTTTACCAGTTGATAGGTTGCGTCCGAGAGTATGACCTGCCCCTTTTGGGCATTGCTCTCCAACCGCGCCGTCGTATTGACGGTGTCTCCGATGGCGGTATAGTCCATCCTGAATTCAGAGCCCATGTTCCCTACCACCGCAAGGCCGGTATTGATGCCGATGCCGAACTGCAAGTCCACGCCGTAATCCCGCAAGATCTCCTCCCGGAGGGCTACCGCACCCTGTTTCATCGCCCAACCTGCGTATACCGCGCGCAGGGCATGGTCCGGCAAGTCATTGGGCGCGTTGAACACGGCCATGGTAGCATCGCCTATGTATTTATCGAGGGTGCCTCCGTGTTCTTGTATGGATCGGCTGGTGAGTGCCAGATAGCGGTTGACCATATTCACTACCTTCTCAGGGGGATTGGCTTCCGAGAAGGCCGTGAACCCGCGTATATCAACGAACAGAACGGTTATTTCCTTCTCAATGCCGCCCAGTTGGATATCCACGCCTCCGCTCATCAGTTCGCTGACAACCTCCGGCGCGACATATCGCCCAAACAGCCCGTGGATGTGGTTTTTCTCATGTTGCGCTGCCAAAATTCCCAGCGCAAGATTTCCAATGAACGCGACGATCAGGAATACCATGGTGTCTCCCACCTTGAAAACCACATCAAGGTGCGTATACGCGAGTTTAGTCCACGTCAGGTGAGAGGCAATCAATACGGCGGTTAGAATGAGCGACGGGAGCGGCTTCAACCTATGCAGGAATACTATGGCAATTAATCCCAGTAAGCACAACACCAATAGGTCGAGCCACCAAGCGGCCGCCTGCTTGTAGCGGCCATCCAGCATATTTTGGATGATATTCGCGTTAATCTCCACGCCGTACATAGGCGTTTTGCGGTCTAGCGGCGTCGGGAAATTACCCGAACCAATCCCTTGCGCGTAAGGACCGATTAAGACAATGGCGTCCTTAAACATAGAGGGGTGGTATTCATCGTTGATCAAACCCCAAAAGGACAAGACGGTATAGCCCCCCGGTTTTGCCGCAAAATTAATGAGGAACTGACCCTGCGCATCAATGGGGATGGCATCAATGTCACCCTCAAGACCCATTACACGGCAATAGGCACGATAGACTTCAAAAGGCAGTGAATACTCTGTAATGTCGCCGTACTTCAGCGCGGTCAAAGAACGGCGAAGCACACCGTCCGCCGAATCCGGCTCTACGTTGATATGCCCTGCGACAGAGGCGGCGTTTAATTCCTCAAAGGGCAGCAGGTAGTCGGTCGCTTCAAGGGAATCGTCCAGCACGCCCGACGCGGCGAGGACAAGCCTGTCCGTACTCAGAGCGGCATCCACCAGCGCGGAGTCATACTCTTCGCTGATGCCGTATACATCATACAGCACATTGACACCAATGGCGGCGGCATCCAACTCTACCAGTTTCTCAATAGCGTCCGCCATGTAAAAACGGGGCCACGGCCATGTGCCGATTTCGTTGATGCTGCGTTCGTCCATGCCGACTATGATGATGTTTTCCGCGGGGGTTCGCTCCCCGCATAGAAAATCGTCATAAAACAAATTATCCAGAACCGGGATTAGTCTGAAATACTGTGTCAGCCCGAATAAAAGCAACAGTAGGACGGGCAGTAGAATTTTTAATTTCTTATACATTTCCGATACCTACTAGCTAATGATGTCGGATGGTATGTTCAGCGCAATTAAGCTAAGGTCAGGGAACCACTCAAAGATATAGGGGAAAAGCCGTTCGACTTCTTCAATCGTTGTTACAGCGATACCCTTGAGTATGAAGTAATCCTTGTCTAACCGTAAAACGGTATCCTGTCCTTGTATGGTAACGGCAAGGGTGTCTGTCTTTTCATCCAGCGATATATCCGCGCCCAGAGCCTCAAAGAGGGGACGGATGGGGATATAGATGCGCTCCGCCGTGTTCCATGGCTGCACCCTGCCCATATCCACCCGCCGGTCGTCAATGTAGATGCGGATGTCGCCGTTGTAGGCATACCTTGAATTGACCGAAACTCCCGTATCCGCGAGCAGCTTCCCGCGGGACGGACGTCCTTCTAATATCCGCTGTGTCAAAGGAACGGACACAACGCGGTTATTCAGCGAATCGGATATATACAGCGTTTGACCGTCTGTGCAAACACCCTCCGGTCTGGATAGCTTTAGATTCTCCGCCGAGGCGTAGAATTGGCCGGCCATGCCGTTACCTACCAATGAACGTGTATCTTCCACGCCGATTAAGCGTATCGCATGATTCATGCTATCGGCCACAAGAATCCCGTGTCCGGGCAGCACGGCAACATCACGGGGAAAATTAAAGCGGACAGACGAAAGCTCGCCGTCTATGTACCCCCCTTCGGGGTAGCCTGTGTTCCGATTCACCGCGCCCGGCGCCCCCGCAACAGTTGTCACCATGCCGCCTAAAATCTTCCGTATAGCGTGGTTGGCGCTGTCCGCCACATACAAAGCCCCGTCCTCATCAATCGCCAACCCGCAAGGCTCATAGAACATTGCCTGCAACAAAGCTCCGTCGGCATATCCGCTCTGTTCCGGCAAGCCGGCAAAAAGCGTGACGCCGCCCTCCGCATCAATCCGCCTTATGCAGTGATTCAACGTATCGGCAACGTATATATAGCCGTCCGGCCCCATCACGGCCGAACGCGGCGAATTAAACTGCGCGTCGTGTTCTTTGCCTTCACGGTATCCGTTTTCGCCGTTCCCTGCGATAGTGACAACGTAATCGTCGTCCATCCGTCGAATAACATGGTTTCCGGTGTCGGCAATCAAGACCGCCCCGTCGGCGCAGACGAAAACGCTTGCGGGTTTCATAAACATGGCGTCTTCACGGTATCCGTCTATTAACGCTCCCGAGTCAAAGTAAGAAAGTCCATATTGACCGGGCCTGCCGATCCGTTTGTTTCTTTCGCCGTCTATTATCTGCACACGGTCGCACATGGAATCGGCGACGATCAAGTCATCGTTTATCAGCGATATTCCGATGGGGAAATAAAATTCATCCGAATATCTCTTGGGATCCCAAATACCGTCGTAGACTCCGACCTTGGTCGTTGAAACAGCCTCGGCCTCACCCGAAGCGTCGAGGAGCGCCGTATCATCCGCCTGCGGCACAAGGGTTAGGACAGCAACAACTGCCGCCGCTGCCAAGGCAGTCAAAAATACCGCGGCACGTATGCGCTTTTCCTTAACCCACCTCATAGCATTTCTTTCAACACACTGGCGCGTTTTAGGCTATTGCGGACAAGCTCGTTTCCGCTCATCAGTTTTCCAATCTGAACATTTTCCAGAAAATATTGCCGGCCTTCCCGGATCTTTCCAATGGCCACGCTCATCTCTCCGAGAATCATGTTGATGGTTATCACATCGATCGTGTTCAATTTGTCTTTGTTGATCTCGCAGTAATCGGTATAGCAGTATATGGAATTTTCGGCTGAGTCCTGCGCCTGTTGAGTGTCCCCGCAGTCTCTGTAGAGCCAGTAAAGCCTCTGCCACGCTTTTGCCTGCCGAAGCGATGAGCCCTTCGTCTGCTTTAAGCAATAAAGAGACAAATAGTGGCTCATAATAGCCTCGTCTGCGGAGTGCCGGCTACATTCGGAGTATCCTGAAAAGCCTTCAGAATTGATAAATTGGTTACCTTTAATCATAATCGCAGGATAACTTGGTAATCCGAAAAACTCCTGGTATGTGTCGCAGTAGTTGCAGTTTGGGCAGACGACGTTAATATACAGCAAAATGTCAAAGTCGTGGTAAGTCACGCGCCCGTCGGGGGTTTCGTCCTCTTTTTTCAGACGCGAGAAGAGCGGGATGCGGTCTTCAAATTGCTTGGTGCAATAAGGGCAAACATATTTTTTCTTTGACAGATATCCGCTGTAATCACACTCAGCGGCGGATAGATCGAGCGGTCTGTGGCCGGGCGGGAGCAGTGTCACCATTCCGGTTTCTTTTTTTATTTCAATATCCGCCTTCGCTTCAACGCCCATAAACTCATTCAGTTCTCTGAGCCTTTGAGAAAGCAGCATCATATTGCTCAAATCCGTTTTCATGTCGGTCGGTTTGGGGTCGTGCAGCCACTGCGGCAATTCCGGGACAAATTTTCCCATGGCCCGCACTTTTTCAGCGGTTGAAAAAGTTCTCATGGCAAGGTCTTTTAATATTCCGAAGGCCGTGTCTGGGCAATTCTCGATAAACACTCCAAAATGGCTTTTTTCAATCCGCAATGCCGCGCTTTCTTCCTCTGAGATAATCGTTGCGCTGCGGGGCCACCCGTCAATCAGCGACATCTCACCGAAGGTTTGTCCCGGATTTATTACCGCTACATGACCGGGAAAGTCCGTGAACGAGTTTATGTACACGCCGAACGAACCTTTAAGAGCGAAGTACATCGTGTCGCCCGGGTCGTTTTGCATAAAAACTATATGATTCTCTTCAAAATGTACGACTTTCCCTATCTTATTAAGAATCGCAATATCCGTCATACCGGGCCGCCTCCATCAGTTGATATGTAATTATTATATTGTAAGTTCAAGCTGCGCGAGGTATCATATAAGTATCACCGTGGTATCGTTTTTTTTGTCCGGTGATACGCAGAAGGTTACATGCGAATAAAGGCAGGGCGCAATCCCCGCGCCCTGCCTTTAAGTTTGACGACCGTCGTCAATATAGACACAAAATGTTAGTTTACAGTGCCGATGCCTACAGGCGCAAGGTAATTCAGAAGGATGCGCCACAGCTCTTGAGATGTGAACGGTTTGCCGAGACAGTCGGGCATTCCGTGCTTACTGTACTTCTCCAGCTCGCTGACCATTACGTTTGCCGTCATCGCTACTATTGGAGTTCCGATATTCAGCTCCATTATTTTAGCTGCGGCCTCGATCCCGTCCATGACGGGCATGAACATATCCATGAAAATCAAATCAAACGGCGTTTCGCCTTTTTCCATACGTTCACGTACCATGTCAACGCCGACTTTGCCATTTTGCGCTACCATTGTCCTTACGCCCACGCGGGATAGATGCTCACAGATTACCTCTTGGTTCATGGGGTTATCGTCACAAACAAGAATCAATCCTTTGAAACGCGGTTTTTCAATGAGCGCCATCCCCCCGTTTTTCGGCATTCCGCCGCCCGATTCAACAGTGTCAAACATTATTTCAAAGCCAAACGTGCTCCCGCCGCCGGGGGAGCTCTCTGCTGTCAGCGTCCCGCCCATAAGCGCAACGATGTTTTTTGATATCGCGAGCCCGAGGCCGGAGCCGCCGTAGTTGCGCGTCGTGCTTGAGTCGGCTTGTGTAAACGGGTCGAAAATCTTTTCCAGATGCTCCGCGCTCATGCCTATGCCGCTGTCGGCTACTTCAAAGTATATTGCCACCTTGTCCGCAAATTCTTTTTTCACAAGCGCGGATATTTTTATCGTTCCGCTGGCGGTGAATTTTACAGCGTTCGAGAGGAGGTTTATCAGCACCTGGTACAGGCGCACGGGATCGCCCAGCAGATGCCTGCCGGTTGCCGGCTCGGCATAGACGCGCAGATCCAACCCTTTTTCCTTGACCGGCGGCAGGATAGCCGATTGGCAGCGCGTGAAAACCTCATGCAGGTCAAACGGCACATGCTCCAGTTCCATTTTGCCCGCTTCTATTTTTGAAACGTCCAATATGTCGTTTATGATGTGCAGCAGCCATTCCGTGCTGTCAGTGATTTTACCCAGATACTCCTTGATTTGCGGCAGCGTATCGCAGCCTGACGCAAGTTCCGTGAATCCAATGATGCTGTTCATGGGTGTGCGGATTTCGTGGCTCATGGTGGCTAGGAATTCGCTCTTTGCGCGGCTTGCAAGTTCGGCAGCTTCATACTGCCGCTGCTTGGTTACGTCAAAAACATAGCCGTCAAGGATAGCGGGCGATCCGTCCGGATTTTTCGCTGTGACGACGCAGCTTTCCAAAACCCATTTTATCGTGCCGTCCTTCATGACAAGACGGTGGGTGTTTTCAAAAGGCAGGCCGATTTCAGTTGTTTTCATAACATTATTTGAGTAATCTTCAAAATCATCGGGGTGCAGCATCCCCATATATTTGTTTGCGCCGCCGACCAGTTCCTCCGGAGTATATCCTAATAGCTCCTTTGCGCCTTCGCTGACAAAGGTAAGGGGGTATTCGGGATATATGTTGAGGCATTGGAATGCCATGCCCGGCAGATTGCCAACGATTGCCTTAATTCTATTTGCCGCGAGTTCGGCCGCCTCTTCGGCCAGCTTTCGTTCGGTAATATCCATTCCTATTCCCAATAGGCCCGTGATTTCGCCGTTTTGAATTAAAGGGGACAATATCCTCTGGAATGCCCTGCGCTTGTTATCAAGGTCGGTGACCCAGTTTTCCTTTATTATAGTAACGCCTTCGTTTAATACTTTGTGGTTGTCCTCCGCCATGTCATGCAAAAGGCTTGACGTATCGGCGCCGAACCTGTCCGGCATGTACAATTTTTCGCCGACTAAGTCTGTTTCTCCTTCGGCCTTCGCCGCTTGCAACAGTTTATCGTTGCTGCTCGTATATTTATTATTTAGGTCTTTGGTATATACCATGGCTGGTATCGAGTTATATATGGCGGTTAGCGTAGCCGCCTGCGCCGCAATCGTTTTACTGTTTTTTTTGTTTCGTATAAACGCGATTGACAGGATGCAAATTATCACCGCCAACGCGAGTACGATTAACACGGATGTGCCGATGATCGAGGCTTGCTGCTCCCTCAGCACCCTTTCCTGATAGTTGTAGGTCCTGGTGTTCCATTGCTGTAAAATCCTGTCGGTGTCGATAAACACCAACGCTTTGTCGATGATTGAAACAAGGATCTCCTGATCCTTGTTTACGCCGAAGGTAGCCTCAAACGCGGCGTTGAAGAGGTAATTGGCTTTGTAATCCGAATATTCGTAGTAGTTCGTCAGGGAGGCAAGCCGGCTTTGGCTGGACATCACAAGGTTGACCTCGCCTCGATCAAGCGCCGCGAAAGCTTCGTCCGTGTTGGGGTATTCCGTGGCGTTTACGGCATTGGGAAACCATCTCCGAAACATATCGGCGAAAGCGGAACCCCTGGCGAACCCCACTCTTTCAAAGGGTATGTCGTTGAGTTCGACATTCGGATAGTCCTGCTTGGAAAGCAGGGCATATGTGTCCGTAATGTACAGGGTTTCCGGCCATAGGAACCTTTCCCTACGCGCATCGGTCTGTATCAGGTTTGGGATGATATACGCTGTCTGATTTTCCAGCATTAACATCAAATCAAGCAGTTCCGTGGTGTTATCGTTGACCAGTTCAAAGGTAACTCCCATAAGGTGCTCCATTTCGCCCAGCACATCAAAGACCGCGCCCTCCCATATATCCTCGTTGACATTGTAAAAGCTTACCGGATAAGACATGTATTGCGAGGCGAACGGTATGACGGGATTGTCCCGCAAATACGCGGCTTCATCATATTCCAGCCGTGTCATGAACCGATAATTTCGATAGTCGATATACCCTTGCGCATACAAATCGGTCAAATGGTTGTACGCGCCTCCTCCAAGGGCCTTGGTTATTACGGAGATAATGGGCTTTAGATCATCGTCGCCCGTGGCGATGGCGACCGGTATGAAAGTCAGGGGGAGAAAATCATCCGCGACCACGCCGCCGTAGGAGTCAAATGCAATCTCCATTGTGTTACTGCCGACAAATGCGTCCGCCTCGCCGCTTTGCAGCATCCTGTAAACGGTTTCATAGTCTTCGGCGATAATCATTTCGTATGAGCCGGGGGGCATAATCTCGATAAACAGATCTATCATCAGGGCCCCCGCCAAAAAAGCGTAGCGGGGCAGCCTAGTCTGCAGAAAGGTTTCGGGGGATGGGCGCCCTTCCAAGCGCATGGTTTTAATTGAGCGCTGAGCAATGGATTCGGTCATATGGTAGCGCTGCGCCCGATCCGGGCTTATGAGCTGAATTGAGAAACTGGTCTCTCCCGCGTCCAGCTTTTGCACGATTACGCCCAAATCCTCAACGAAAGGTTCAAAGCGTATTCCGAACAGCCCGGTCAGCCACTCGCACAGCAAAACGGCGTAGCCGCGCAGTTCTCCGTTGCTGTCCCTGTACAGCTCCGTGCTGTGTGTCACGTTTATCGCAAAAGAGGCGCCCCGGCCGCGCAGTTCTTCAATTACTTCGATTTCATGCGGGGTTACGTCCGGGATTTCCATATATGAAGAAAACAGCGCGCCCGCCGACGGTTCCGGGGCGGCGCTGAGGCATCCGGATAATGCTGTCAAAGGCAGAACTAAGGAAAATAATACGCATATAATCTTTTTTATAGTCATCATTCAGAATGCTTGCCTTTCAAGCTGTTATAGCCGCCCCATGTTCAAAATGAAAATGCACAGTTTGTCCTTTCTCTGCGTCTCCTTAAAAACCCGGACCCATGTTTAGAAATACCAGTGTCAGTTCCGTGTCGGTCAAACGTCTGCCCTTTGGCCGTTCTCTTAGTGTCTCAGGATTTGGGTACGGATAGTTCATGGCGTCAAGTGCTTCAAACAGCGCCACGCCCGATCCGTGGAGGCGCGAGGCGTTTAATACGCAATATACCAGCGCCGCTCCGGATGCTTCGGGAGGGAATGCGAAAGTATCAAACCCGGGTACGCGTGACTCAAATATCTTATCTTTGTTCGGCGCCCAATCCGGGATGGGCGGCAAATTTTCAGGATCGAATCTACCCACGCCCGTCGGAGTCAGACAGAACACGTTAACGCCCGTATCCTTTACCTCATTGGCAAGAGACATGACGATAGACGTCGCAGCCGCTTTACCCGCGCAATATATCGGGCTGCCCACCATCGGAAGACAATAGTGGAACTGCGTTGCGCTGTATACGACAACGCCGTGTCCGCGCTCAATCATGGCAGGTACAAACTCTTTGATCGCAAGCATCACGCCGCGGCCGGATATAGCGTAAGATTGATCTAAATCGCTGACGGGCGAACTCAGTATGAGCCCGTTGAGCCTCATATTCATCGCGTTATTGACAAGAATGTCTACTTTGCCGAACTTCTCAAACGCCTTTTTTGCCAGATTCTTGACGTCGTCCTCTTTGGTTACGTCACATTTTACGAAGATCGCGGTATCAGGGGCGTTCTCAGCGTTGATAACGCGCTCCGTCTCCTTGCCGGTCACCTCGTTGAGATCCGCAACGACAACCTTCGCCCCTGCCGCAGCCAAAGCGCGGGCATATCCCAACCCTACGTTACTGGAACCGCCGGTAACGAGAGCCACCTCGCCTTTTAGCGTGTCTTTGTCAAAACCCACGGCAGATAAATCCATCGGTTCTATATTGAGTATCGAGCTTGTTACTTCGCTAATCATTTATATTTCCTCCATCTCATTTAAGTTCAAGTAATGCCCTTTTTACCAGAGTTTTCGCTATTTGTAGTTTATACTTCGTCGCTTCGAAAGGTTGAGCGCCGGCAATTGCCGCTTCGCCCGCCGCAGCGGCGACTGACTCATTTATCTCCTGTCCTTTTAAAACCTCCTCAGCCTTGTAAGCGCGGATAGGCGTGGGGGCGACTGCGTTCAGACAGACGCGGGGTTCGTCGCCCGTCACAATAGCGCAGTTTACGACAGGGAAGTCAATTGCCTTGCGGAGAGCGAACTTCTTAAACACGCTTTTTGAGCCTGCGGGCAGGGCGGGGATCCTGATTTCCGTCACTATTTCATTATATTCGAGTACGGTGTTGCTCAGCGTGTTTGCTTCAAAGAAATCCCCGGACTTGATTGTGCGCTTGTCGGTAACTATTTCCGCACTTAAAGCTATCAACGCCGGGGCTATATCGGACGGATTGACGGCATAGCAGCCGCAGTTGAGGCATCGCCGCGCTTCGCCCAGCGCCTCGTCTCTGTTGGGGGATTCGGAATCCTCCAGATCCAGCCGCCGTTTGTCTGCGTCCAGTTCGCGCAGTTTCAGAGCGGTGGCATTTGTTATACCGTCTTTATCCGAAGTGAGGAAACTTCTGTCTTTTTCATAAGAGCCCGGCTCCGGTATCCCCAAATACCTGCTTATTCCGCCGGCGGCTTTCCTGCCGTTTGTGGCGGCGCCGATTATTGTTGTTGCGCCAGTAGTTGCGTCGCCGGCGGCGAACACACCTTCACGTGAGGTCATCTGAGTGTCCTCCCCGACGTCAATCAGGCCGCGTTGATTAAGTTGAAACTTATACTTATCGTCAAGGAACGACAAATCCGCAAGCTGACCCACCGCCATAAGAATATTATTTGCCTTGACTACAGTCTTTTCGTTTTCATCATACTGCGGGGCGAATGCTCCCGTCTCATCCCACGCGCTGACGCACCGTTTCAGCTCCATGCCTTTGACCATCCCGTTTTCCTCAATGACTTTTGAAAGTCCCCAGGACGGCATGATCTCAATGCCCTCAGCCATCGCCCTGACAAGCTCTTCAGAACTTGCCGGCATGCGGTCGCGCGGTTCAATACAGGCCAGAGTGACTTTTTTCGCGCCGAGCCGCTTTGCCGTCACCGCCACATCCATTGCGACATTGCCGCCTCCGGTCACCAGCACTTCCTGACCTATCTTGCCTTCCATCCATTTGTTGACTTCCATCAGAAAATCAAGGCCAAAAACTGTCAGTTCCTCACCCGCGATGCCAACGACAGGACGTTTCCAGGTTCCGGTCGCATAACAGACGGAATCATATAACTCTTCAAGATCCTCAGGGCGGACGTCTGAACCGACCTTTACTCCGAGCTTAAACTTAATACCCATGCTCTCAAGTATTTTTATGTATTTCCTGACGATACCCTTAGGCAGCCTGTATGCCGGAATCGCGTACATCAGCATACCGCCGGCTTCTTCCATACGCTCATACACGGTAACACTGTTGCCGGCTTTACGCAGGAAATATGCCGCAGCCAGACCCGAAGGTCCCGAGCCGACTATTGCAACGGATTTCCCGCTCTCTTTTGTTGGCGCGGAAAAGAATTTTGAGCTGTTTTCCATTATATAGTCGCCCAGCGCACGTTCTACTCCGCCGCTCAGGACAGATTCATCAGTCTTATTACGGTTACATTTGATTTGACAGAAATGTGCGCATACGCGCCCGGTAAACATAGGGAACGGGTTTACCCTCATAACTATTTCCGCAGCGCCGTCCCAATCGCCGTACCTTATCTTTTCGAGATATCCGGGAATATCGGCGCCGGCAGGGCATTCGATCGTACATGGAGACTCATGGCAGCGTTTGCCGCCAAACGCGGAGTGATAGCGGTTTTCACCGAGTATCGCAAAACATTCGTCGTTACCTTTCCGGTTACAGTTGAAACGATTATCCTGCTTGCGGAAGTACCAGCAGCGGGGCAGTTGGGAGATGCTTCCGCCAATCGTACCCATATCGCGTATGTGCGGGGAGGCGACAAGCTTCGCAGCCTGAGCCAGAGCCGTCCATTTTTCGATTATCGCTTTATTATCCGCTATATCGGCGACACGCGTGAGCGCACCGATCCTCAGTGTGCCGTTTTCCTCCGTAATATGATCAAGGCCTTCGATAGTTTTAAGATTGACCACACGTTTGGGATGAATAGGGAGGATGTTGTCTTTTAATGTCCCCAGCAAGTCGGTTCCGCCCGATATTGCCTTTGACTGCGCATCGCTGAGTGCGGCCGCCGCTTCGCTGACCGTTTTTGCATTTACATGATTAAAAGGTTTCATAATAGTTCCCCCTTTGTTTTTCCAGGTGGGACTTTGTCCCCCCTGGATACGAGCCTGACGGCTCGATACCCCCCCTCGCGTTTGCACGGCAAACGCGGCCGCTCGGCGGGCAGTTGTGTCCGAAGGGGAAGTGAATTGCCCTTCGGACGATTTCTATCGTTTTTCATGGACTATTTGATTTGCAGCGCCGCTTCGAGTATTGCAGTGCTGTGGCGCGGATATGTGCCGCAAATACAGATGTTTCCGGCAAGCGCTTCTTTACATTCCTGTTCGGTGGGATTCGGGTTTTTGTCAAGCAGCGCCTTCGCAGAGACAAGGAAGCCGGGCGTACAGTAACCGCACTGCATGGCATCCCACTTGCAATAGGCGTCGATCAACGGTTTCCATTTCGGATCCGCCGCTATGCCTTCGATTGTTTGTATCGTTTTACCTTCGCATTCGATCGCCAGAGTAGTGCATGCTAAGACGGCGCGACCGTCGATAATAACGGTACATGAGCCGCAGACGCCCTTGTCGCACATGTGTTTTGCACCTGTCAGCCCCAAACGGAACTGGAGCGTACGTTTAAGCGTCCAGTGCGGCTCTATGAGCGCGTCGTACTGCCGCCCGTTTATGCTCAGAGCGACTACTACAGGGACTATAGCGGTTGGGTGCTGCGCTCTGTAATGTTGCTTCAGACTATCATGATCCTCAAACAACCTTGTGCAGATCGGGCAGCGGTAACCCTCCGGCACCGAGGGCAGCGATGTTATCATTATATCTACCGAATTCTGTGTCGATTCTTGTGTTTGCATGTTGAGTCCCCCCTAATGCGGACAAGCCGCAGTGAATAGTGAATAATGAATAATTAAAGCTGAGTTATAAATAGTCGCGCTGCTTTTCAAAAACGGGGTTGTATGTTACGAAAGAGAACGATCTCTTAAAAGCTTCGTTTGGTTTGTTCTTGGGAAAAGCACGGAGAACGGCATCGTATCGTGCTTTAACGCCTTCGTAAAACTCGGAATGCGTTATTATATACAAGTCGCCGCGCCTTACACCCCGCATTACCAGGCGGCCGGCTTCCTCGGCAGTACCGATGGTTATGCCGGTATCCTCAAGGTAAAAGTTCGATTCATCGTCAGGCGGCGACGGGCGCGGTATTTGGGGAGGCGCCGGCTCGCCCTTTAGCAGTGCGGGGATCTCGCGTGAAGTATTCGGGAGGTCTGTTTGGAACGGACCCGGGCAGAATACGCTCGCGCTGTACCCTTCGGGAAGTTCCGCCGCCAGTGTTTCCGTCAGGCAAACCACAGCGCCCTTCGTCAGATTGTATAGTCCGAGCGTCGCCGGCGGCAGAATTCCATTTTTCGAGGAAGTGTTGACGATATGCCCGCCCTCGCCGTGTTTTATCATGCCGGGTACGATGGTTTGTATGCCATTGAGGACGCCCGTGAGATTGATGTCGATCGCCATGTCCGTGTCCTGATGCGAAACCTCCCAAAGCTTGCCCCGCGTGCAGCCTATACCGGCGTTGTTGCAGAGCAGATGTATATTGCCAAACTTTACGGTTGCTTCTTCCGCAGCCCGGGCGTAAGCTTCGCGGTCTGTGACATTCAGTTCGATGCCGATGGCTTCGGCGCCTGTTTCCTCAAACCAGGGCAGAGCTTCGTCCAGTGCCGTACGGCGCAGGTCGGCCAGAACTATGTTCATACCCACCCCGGCCGCTGCTTTTGCGATACCAAGCCCGATCCCGCTTGCCCCGCCGGTAATAAAAGCTGTTTTTCCTTTGAAATCATTCATACTTACATTAACTCCTTTAAGCGGACAAGCCGCAGATAATAGTGAATAGTGAGTAGTTGGCTTGTCCGCGTCACGCTATATCGTCTGAGGTATGTGCATGTAATCTAGGAACTCCTGCGCGGCTTTTGAGAGTTTTTTCTTGCCGTTCCATAACAGCGCGGTATGAACGACATAGTCCTCCGCAGAGAGCGGGACAAACCTTATTTTGTCTGAGTAAAGAGAGGAGGTCTCAACTATTTTGGCCATTTCGGATCTGACAAACGTAAGGCATTTCTTGTCAACTACAAGAGAAATGCAGACGCTGGGCGTCGCTTTATAAGCAATTTTGCAGACAAATCCCGCATGCTCACACAGTCGCTGCGTCATAGCCGAATGTCCGGGTGTAAGCGAGATCGCTGAAAAGGGGTCATCGGCAAATTGTGCGAGCTTCGGTGAAGGAACACTTGCGAGCTTATGATCGGCAGGTATAGCCAGAAACCATTCTACATCAGGAAACAATAGCTTTTCATAAGGATAGTCTTCAAGGTTAGCCGTTTCGACAATCACAAAGTCACAATAGGATTTGAGCAGTTCGTCGCCGATTATTTCTTCGGGAACTCGGTATTGATTAATAGTGATATGCGGATTTTCGTTGATGAACTGCAGCATTATTTTTTCCATAGATCCTGTATAGTTCCAGCATATCGTGACAGTGTTCGAGTCCTTTCCCGCCAACATCTCAATTTCAGACCGCGCGTTATCCAATATGTATAGTATTTCGTTGACATGCTTGTTAAATATTTTCCCATACTCATTGACCACTATGTTTCTGCCAACCCTGTCAAAGAGTTCCACACCGAGCTCATTCTCCAGCCGTCTCAGACTCAAACTCAAGGCAGGCTCCGATATGTGCATTTTTTTCGCAGCATAGGTGAGCCGCTCATGGACGACTATAGCCTGAAAGTACTTTAGTTGTTGTATGTCCACAGTTGTCCCCCCTCCATAGCGGGCGAGGAGTTTTCAAACACGCCCTAAAGCTTTTAGTATTTTATCAGGCGTTGCGGGCGGGTCTACCCATACGCCGATAGCGTTATGTATCGCTATCAACAGCATATGAGTGTTGGCAAGTGAGTGGCTGATCCCTGTGGAGCCGTAAGCCGCGTTCCCAAGACGTGTCTCCAGAAACTCCTTCTCAACCGGCGGGACGTCAAGCATTGTCGGCTTTTTATACTCTATCATATTGTTGCTGAGCTTGACGCCGGTCCTCTTGTCAAAGACATATTCTTCAAGCATCTGGCAGCCCTGACTGAAGTACATTACCTGATCGATCTGGCTTTCCAGTGAGGTCGGGCGTAAAACCAGGCCGACGTCTGCGGCGACACTGAATCGCAAGATCTCGACCTCGCCGGTTTCCGTATCGACGGCGACTTCACAGTAAGCGGTGTTCATCGTGTCAAGCTTTTTGCCAAAGTGGCTCCATATAGCGGCCGGCGGTCTTCCTGTATATGTAGCTACGACGTGCTGGCTGACCGCGTGTTCGAGAGGGATACCGAGGGACGGGTCTTTTTTGACGAAAACGCGTCCTCCGTCGAGCTCAAGTTCTTCGGCTTTATAACCCTTCAGGGGGTTATCGCCGGGCCAGGACATCGGGCCTTTCATAGCGGGCGGGAAGGGGTTTTCCGCTTCCTGTGCCGCCGCTTCAAGAACAAGCTGTTTAAACTTATATGCACATTCTTTCATTGCCCATGCCGAAGCCGTGCTGCCGTCGGATCCTCCGCCTATGGGCGTGAACGCCTCTCTAAAGTCATACTCGACTTCCACGTCCTCATATTCAAGCCCCAATTCTTCGGCAATTACCATAACGACGCACTCAACGCAGAAAGCGCCGAAAATCGGGCCCTGAGTCGGCAAAAACACTTTTCCCTTCCTTAGTTCAAGTTTGCACTCGTAGCCTGAAATCGCGTGGCGCGGGCTCTGCTGAAAACGGAAGGACGAGCCGTGATAACGCCCGTCCGGCAGTTGCTTAGTGCCGCTCGTATGCCAACCCCAGTTCATGTTTGTTCTGCCCGCTTTAATACATTCTTCAAAACTGGGAACAGGACCCATGTCTTCCTGAGAATCCGGGCCGTGGAGGTTCAGCTTTGCTATGTCAATCGGGTCTTTTCCGAGTTTTTCCGAGATCAGGTATAACGCCATGGTGCTTGAGTCCCAGTTAAACGGACAGTGCTGACCGCTCAGGTGCATCCTGCCGCTGTTTGAATCCACGATGTCCATCCGCTGCCGGATGTTCAAGCACTTGAGGAAAGGGTACGGTCCGTAGTTTTGGTCGCCGAACGTCGCAAAAAACAGGGTCCCGTGTATACCGCCGTCTGAGACAGAGTAATCGTCTATGGCGGTGATCACACCTTCGTCGGTGTAGGCAATCTTCATATACATATAGCGTTGGTTCATAAGGAAGTCCCATGTCTCCTCGCGCGTCTCGGTACACCTGACGGGGCGTCCCGTACGCTTTGCCAGCAAAGGTGTGATCTCCTGAGACCTGCGCATGCCCCAGTCACAGTACTTGCCTCCCTGGAAGAGGCCCTCCTGTATTGTCTGTTCGATCGGGATCTTGTACATGGGGAGGAAATTCGCCAGGCGCTGGACAGCGCCCTCGATATGGAGGATCTCCATGTTACGGTACGGCTCGTTAGTCCACCATGCGACAGATGCGGCGGGGTTCGGCATATGTGAAGCGAAGCTTGGCAGCATAAGGCTGTATTCAAGCGTATTCTCAGCCTCGCTGAACGCCTTGTCAACGTCGCCTTGAATCTTTTCGGCATAGGTAACGTTGCCTTTTCTCTCCTGGTGTACCGGACCGCTTAAAGTCTGCATGGGATAGATCTTGTCCTTGGGGCGGACTGCCGGGTGGTCAGGCGCTTTCCCTTTCAGGATATCCACAACATGGGGCATCACATCCCACTCAATATCCAGAAGCCTGAGAGCTTCCTCGCAGATATCCTCGTTTTCCGCAACTACGATCACCGCGACTTCTATGCCCTCTTTGTCCGCGTAGTCATCAAGCCACGGGCGGCCTTCCGGTATTAAGTTCTTGATGTCTTCATCTTCCCAAGTTACTATGTCAACGACGCCTTGCAGCGCTTTTGCTTTTGAAGTATCAACGCTGAGTACACGCGCGTTCGCATACGGGCTCCTCAGGAATTTTGCGTGGAGCATATTCGGCAATACGTAGTCAACACCGAACTTCGCAACCCCGGTAGCAAGCGCTTTTGATGCTATGCCGGGCAAGTTATGTTTGCCGACTACCCTGAAGCCCTCTCTCAAACCGTTTACGCCAACTAAATCAGGCATCTAACAATCCTCCTTTTGCGCTGTGCTGTAATAATCGTACTTGCCTATTATCTCACTGAACAAGCGAGAAAACAAGTATTAATAAACATGATAGCAAATCTTTTTCAATGCGTCTATACTGTTAGATACAGCATCAAAAAATAAATCACTAACTAAGCTTCGATTTGGAATGTTAATCGTTTAATAGTTTGTTCTGAATCTTAACTTGAAAAATAACGAAAATGTGAATATAATATTAACAGATTTTGAAAATATTTAGGGAGGAATTGATTCCATGGCGGAAGCTGACAATACTAAGGTAAAAGAGGAGATACCCATGCCGACTCCTCCGAATTTCCCAAAAATCGATTATCCGGTTCCCCCGCGCGAAAACATGAAGCTGATTCTGGAGCATAAAAAACCCCTTTGGGTCCCAATGATGTTCCCGGAGAACAATTTTTGCCTTGGCGCCCCTGCGGACGGCGAACGCCCGCCTATGCCGCAATCCGGTAAAGACTGGTTCGGAACCTACTGGGAGTACGTTGAGATGGTCAAAGGACAAATGGCGACGCCGGAAGGCCGTATTTGCCCCGACCCGCGCGACTGGCGGGAAAAGCTCATTTTTCCTGACCTTGACTCCATCGACTTCAGCAAAGGAAAAGAAGAGACGGCATCTACATACGATCCGGATAAGATGACCATGTATGTCGTTCAAAACGGCATGTTCGAACGCCTTCTTGATATTGCTGACGTAACTGAGGTTTTCGTCTGGCTGGCAGAGGAGCCTGAAGACGCGATCGAGTACGCAAACGCCATGGCGGACTTTAAAATCAAGCACATCGATAAAATAATCGATGAGTGGCAGCTTGTCGACTTCTTCGCGCTTTCAGACGACTGGGGGACGCAGAGGGCGCCTTTCATCTCCCCGAAAATGTGGGAGCAGATTTTCTACATGCCAACGAAGAGAATTGCCGATCATATTAAGAGCCGGGGATATTATGTCAACGTCCATTCCTGCGGGAAGATAGATCAGCTTGTTCCGTTTATCGCCTCATTTGCCGACTTATGGGAAGGGCAGCCAATGAATGATAAAATAGCATTGAAAAAAGAATATGGCGATCAACTTGCATTTACAATCGGTTTGGATCAGGCGATAGTAATGAACCCCGGCGTCTCTGACGACGAGGTTATAAGGCATGTGCGCGAAACCATAGACATCTATGGAGAGGGCGGAGGTATGGTTATGATGACCTTGACCGGAGATGATCGCGTTACCGCGCTGGTAGCAACGGAAACATTCGAATACAGCCGTAAAAAATACGCGGCAATATGATCACAAGTATAATCACAGATTCGGCGTCATTACAATAGCTGCGGTGGGGGCTGTAAACCCCCACCGCAGTCGCCGCAGAGCGGCGGTTTCGCTTATTATGTCCAGACGTTTATGTTATCCTGCGTAATGTGCCGGAGGATTGCCCCTGACGACAAAGTCGTCCAGTTGGGCGGGTTCTCCGTAACCATAAATATCCATACCGACAAACAGGTCGACCCAGGACAGATAATGCTTATAGTTTTCCAGCGTAAGGGTGTATGAGGTATTGATGAGGAACGAATACTCATCATCAGCCGAGTGGTCAAACCAGTCCGGCCAAATCGACGAATGGGTCTGCCATCCGGCAACGTAGGCGTACATGGCGCCCATATGAGGCTCGACAGCGAGTATCGGGGCTGTAAACACGGCGGCTTTCCACGGTGTTACCTCGCCGGCGTCCCATTGTAAAATCAGTGAAGGTCCGCCGCCGCATGAAATAACGGTGGTGTCTCCAAGCCCGGCGTCCATAGCAGCGGAAGCGGCGCCGTCAGCCAGATCGTCGGTTGCGGCGACTATGAGCCAGTATCTGATTTGAGGCTGTGTCGCTAAGATTGCGCCGACCTGCTCATAAGCGGTCGTGGCGTTCATACTTCCGACTATGGTGTCGGCGACGAAGAAGTTGCCTTCATACCCGGGGTACTTCGCATTCCACATATCCCTCGCAGCGTCGATTCTTCTGGTTATCGCAAACGATGAGGAAAAGTCAACTCCGATCATGCCCATTTCCTCGGGCCTCGCCTGCCGCCAGTTGTCATCGGCGTAATCAATGACGAACTGTGTGATCTCTTCGCCCATGTAGTAGAAGTCAAAACCGGCTGCGGGGGCTAAGAGCCTGTCGTCGGCGCCGCGCGGGGGAGCCATCGAAGCGTGCCAGGCTATGCCTTCCTCTTCGGCGACTTCTTTGATCCTCTCATAAATAGTGACGTCCGGATCGGTGATGATTCCGTCATATCCCTGACTGGCAAGCGTTCTGATGGTTGAAAGATAAAGGTCGTTGTCGCCGTTGGCGTCGAACATGTTAAACTCGATGTTCATCCGGTCCGCCCAAATTCTCATCGCGTCTGCGCCCATTTCATAGAGAACGCCGCTCTGTAAAACGAGGTACGCTACCTTGAGCCGCGGGTTTGCGAAATAGTCATAGTCCACATCAAAGAAGCCGCTCGCTACGCGGGGAGTGGGGGGCAGGAACGTACGGTCTCCGCCTCCGCTGCCGGACGGCTGTCCCGGCGAGTTGGTACCGGGTGCGGGTGCGGGTGCGGGGCCGGGGTCGGGGTCACTTCCGCCGTTGCAGGCGGCAAAGAGTGTTAGCATGAGGAGCGATGCAAGCAAAATCGCGAGAATCTTTTTCATTTTTTTCATTGCTGTAACATTCCTTTCACTGTGCTCTGGGCACAAATATTAATGGGGCGCGTGCTGCCGTGCGCAGCGTATAATAGTTATGAAATATGATAGCATATCTTTTTAAATGCGTCTATTATTGTTGTATAAAACATCAAAAAATAAATCACTGAACAAACTTCGATTTAGAATACTTATCGTTTAATAGTTTGTTGAATTAATGTTTGCATAACCGCCCAAAGAAGTGTAATATTGTGACCATAAGTATTATTGATAAAGGAGTTGTTTAAATGAAAGATTTTGCGGGAAAGATAGCGTTCATCACAGGCGCCGGCGCAGGGGCGGGCCTTGGTCAGGCGAAAGTATTCGCAAAAGCGGGTATGCGGGTCGCCATCGCCGATATAAGACAGGACGCGCTTGACAAGGCGGCCGGCGAGATAGTAGACTACGCCGGATGCAAAAAGGAAGATGTGCTTACATTGCAGTTTGACCTGACGGATCGCGAAGCGTATGCGGCTGCTGCCGACAAGACAGAGGAAGTCTTTGGCGGTCCGCCGCATTTGTTTATACAAACGGCCGGAGTCAACTCGTTCGGTCCTGCGGAAGCTTCGACCTTTGAAGATTACGACTGGGTCATGGGCGTTTGTTTGAACGCGGTCGTGAACGGGCTGGTCATAGTTGTCCCTCGAATGATCAAAGCGTATGCAAATAAGACGGAATGCCATGTTGTCGTCACATCTTCATTGGGCGGATGGGCAGGAAATCCGAGGGTCGCGCCGTATTCGGCCGCAAAAGCCGCCGTAAACAACCTGATGGAAAGCTACTATATGGCATTAAAGCCCTATGGGTTCGGTGCGACCGCCCTATGTCCGATGAACATCAACTCTGAGATCTGGGCTTCTGAGCTGTATAGGCCGGAGAAGTATAAAAACACCGGTTACAACACAACTTCGGATGTTATCGATTTGCTTAAGGAACACACTTCCATGGGAATAGACCCGGTCGAGTTGGCGGAGAAGCTGAAAAAAGGCATTGAGGACGGAGTCGTCTATTGCATCCCGTATCCGGATGCGTGCGATATCGTGACTTTTGAGCAGGATCGCAAACGCAATTTTATGACGCCGGAGGGAATGGCAAAAGAGAGAGGTTACGAGGAGTATATGGCCGGCGTCGTCGCCGAGCATAAGAAAAAGGGCCTTGGCCCGCCCAAGGGCGACGTTATCGCGATATTCAAGAGGGGCGATCAGGTAGGCTTCGCGAAAGCCAAGGAGGGTATCGACTGGGTCGACGACAGCAAGAGGCTCTGAGGCGCTCTGCGGAGCGCAAGTGGCTAGTGATCAGTGGTCAGTGGCCAGGAGACAAGGGAACGAAGTTCTTGTTATAACATAATGAAGGTAGGGGAGGATGCGATGAAAAAGGAGTCAAGACTAAAAGCGCTCTCATCCCACAAGGGTTTGACGCTGTTAGCTATAATGGTGATCCTGATTGTGGTTTTTGCGATCATCAACCCCGGTTACATAGGCAGATCTAATGTTATGATCATGACGAAGGGAATGAGCTTCACGGGGTTTCTCGGCTTGGGCATCGCGTGTTTGCTTATAGGCGGCGGCGTCGATTTAGGCACGGGGGCTACAGCCGGACTCGCAGGAGTATTATGCGGGCTGGTCTTGCAGGCGGGGTATCCATGGCCCCTCGCCGTTATCGTCGCAGTTGTTTTCGGCGCGGCAGCGGGCGCGGTAAACGCCTTCCTCGTTAATGGGCTTAATATGATGCCGTTTATTGCCACGATAGGCATGTCTTCCGTATGGCAGGGAGTCAGCTTCGTTTCAACGCGGGCTAATCCGGTGAAATGGAGCAATGCTGCATTTGACAAGCTTGGCACAATAACGTTTTTTGACGGTTATATGCCGCTTTCGTTCCTGATACTAATCGTGCTGATGATCGCATACGGTTTTATCCTGCAAAAGACAAAGGCGGGCCGGAGTATATATATCTGCGGCGGGAACAGAAACGCCGCGAGGCTTGCGGGCATTAACCCGAAAAAAGTCACGACGCTGCTGTTTATCAATTGCAGCTCGGTTTCGGCTTTGGGAGGCGTTATGTTAGCCGCTAATATGCGCAGAGGAGACCCTATGCCGCTGCCTCAGGGGATGGACGCTATAACGGCTGCTATTTTAGGAGGCGTTTCATTTATGGGCGGATCCGGCGGCGTTGGCGGCCTCTTTATTGGACTGATGTTGCTCACTACATTCAGTAACGGACTTAACGTCGTTCAGCTCAAATCATATTGGCAGATATTCGCACAGGGGATTCTGCTCATCATAGCGCTGACGGTCGATTTCTACCGTGATCAGTCCCGCCAGAAAGCGCTGAAAGCGGCAAAGCTTTTGCATAACGCCGCCAGTGAAGCTTAAAGGTGACGATTATGAACAGTTGTATTGAGTTTAACGGAATCGGAAAAACATTTCCCGGCGTGAGAGCGCTTGATGATATCAGCTTTCGTGTCACGGGAGGGAAAGTGCTGGCCCTGCTCGGGGAAAACGGGGCGGGAAAAAGTACTTTGCTTAGAATACTCAGCGGCGATTTGCAGCCTGATGAAGGCTCGATAATGATAGACGGGGAAACAGCTAAATTCCTGTCGCCGCATCAGGCGCTGAAGGCCAGCATCAGCGTCATATATCAGGAACGTCAGCTCATTAGTGCGCTCTCCGTTATGGAAAACGTTTTTCTGGAAGACCTTCATTCTAAATACGGCGTGATAGACTCTTCCAGATTGCGCAAAGAAACACAGGCTATTATTGACAAGTTTGAGCTGCCTATCGATCCGTCGGAACCTGTCGGTAAGCTGTCTGTGGCTTATCAACAGATGGTCGAGATCATGAAAGCATACAGGCGCAATTCGTCGATAATAGCCTTCGATGAACCGACCGCTCCGCTGACGGACACGGAGATAGACGTACTCTTCAAGCTGATAAAACAGTTGAAAGAAGAGGGCAAATGCATTATTTATGTTTCGCACAGGCTATCTGAAATATTTAGAGTGACCGATGAGATCGTCGTGCTTAAAGACGGGAAAACAGTCGCTAAGTTCGATACGGCGGAGACAAACGAAAGAGATCTTATTAAGGCGATGGTAGGGCGCGATATCGGCGATACATATGCAAAGCTCGACAGAAATACCGAGTTCGGTGATAATGTCCTTGAGGTAAGCAATCTCGTCACTGATGATGTTTTCGGCGTCAGCTTCAGACTGCGCAAAGGGGAGATCGTTGGTTTTGCCGGACTTGTAGGCGCGGGGCGCACAGAGGTCGTCAGGGCGATTTTCGGCGCAGACAAGGTCATGTCCGGCGAGATCAAACTGGACGGGAAGCCGGTCAGGTTCAGATCCCCGAAAGACGCTATCGATGCGGGTATAGCGCTGTGTCCGGAAGACCGGAAAGAACAAGGCCTGGTGCTGAGGCTTTCGGTCAGCAACAATATAAGTATTCCCGTACTTACAAAGATGAAAAGGGGACTGTTTCTGGACAGGAAAAAAGAGACCAAACTGGCCAACGCCGCAATAGACAGATACTCGATAAAAACACATTCCGTGGACAAGATGGTTTATGAACTCTCCGGCGGAAACCAGCAGAAGGTCATATTAGGACGCTGGACATCTGATGGCATGACTACAAAAGTGCTGATACTTGACGAGCCGACAAAAGGGATAGACGTTGGCACTAAAGCCGAAGTATACCAGATGATGTGCAACTTTGCCAAAGAAGGGATAGGCGTGATTTTCATATCCTCAGAGCTGACTGAAGTAATAAACGTTTCCGACACGATAATAGTGATGCACAACGGACACATCACCGGTACCGTGCCGAGAGAAGAAGCAACGGAAGAGCGTGTACTATCGTTCGCCATGCTTGATTGACGGGAGGTTGTAAGTGAGTATACAAACCGGATTAAGAAAGTTTTTCAGGTCAAAACTGTTTACTCTGCTCATAGTGCTGGCTATTCTTGTGGTAGTTGTTGCAATTGCGTCTAACGGCATGTTTATCGCTATGACCAACATCAGGCAGATATTGGATCAGATGTTTGTGCCCGCTATGCTGACCATCGGGGCCGGTATGCTGATAATCAGCGGATACATAGACCTGTCTGCGGGGGCTCTCGGTACGATGTCGGGGCTCATGATGGCCTTTTTGTTGAAGGATCTGAGCTGGCCCTGGTATCTCGCACTGATCGTTACATTGATCGCTTCGGTAGCGGTAGGCATACTGAATGCCGCGTTGATCAACGAACTCCGGTTTCAGGGGTTTGTCGCGACGCTGGCCACCGCGTCCATAGCGGAAGGGCTCTCGTACAAGTTTTCCGGCGGTCCGACGATACAAATAAGCGACAGATTTGTCAGAGACGTTGGGAACATGAGAATAGGGATCATACCGCTTTCAGTGATTCTGTTGATTTTCGCTTTTGTCACATATGGGCTTATCCTCTCAAAATCCAAATTCGGACGGCAGATGTACATTGTCGGCGGTAACCCGCAGGCAGCGCGGCTGGCAGGTGTAAACCCCAAGAAAGTCTCTTATATACTGTTTGCCAACAGCGCAATGTTGAGCTGCATGGCGGGCGTTTTTCTGGCTGCCCGGGTGAGTTCCGCGACATCGATCGGAATCCGAAACAGCCAGTTTGCGTGTATCACAGCAGCGATCTTAGGAGGAATATCGTTCGGCGGCGGATCGGGAAATATGGCCGGCGCTTTTGTAGGACTGCTTATTTTGACAGCATTTACCAATGGCATGATCACGCTAAGTTTTGATGCATACTGGAGGCAGGTTGTCTCCGGTTTGCTGCTTATTCTTGCGCTGACATTCGACTATATCAGCATTCGGAGGTCAAGTAAAAAGAAGAGTGCTGACTAATGCGCCCTGCAGGGCGCCAGTGGTCAGTGGACGGGGGGTTATGTTAAGATACTGATCATCAATGAATGCAGTGCGGTCCCGGAGGCTGGTTTGGGTATGCTTCCGGGATCGTTCATTCTATATGGATAAAAAGAAAGAAACTATAGCCAATGATTATCATAAGCAATAGTTCCTTCAAGTGGAGGCGACACCCGGATTTGAACCGGGGAATAGAGGTTTTGCAGACCTCTGCCTTACCACTTGGCTATGTCGCCGGTTTTGGATGGCGGATTTTGTACTCCTGCCGTTTATGGAGCGGGCGACGAGGCTCGAACTCGCAACATCACCCCAAAAAGCAGGCTTTTTGGGGGCCCACCTCGGATCTAACGTGCCTTCGGCACAGGTGGAGGAAGCGCGTTTAAGCTTCATAATACCGCTCAAACTTACTTACAGGGTATTTGCTATGGAGCGGGCGACGAGGCTCGAACTCGCTACCTCCACCTTGGCAAGGTGGCGCTCTACCAGATGAGCTACGCCCGCATACTGCGCAATATATATTCTATTACGCATGGTGCCTCCGGTCGGAATCGAACCAACGACACGTGGATTTTCAGTCCACTGCTCTACCGACTGAGCTACAGAGGCATGTGTCGGGCACTATTGAACTGATCCAAAAAGTACCCGATGGCGACCCAGAACGGGCTCGAACCGTCGACCTCCAGCGTGACAGGCTGGCGTTCTAACCAACTGAACTACTGGGCCATGGTGGGAACAACAGGACTTGAACCTGTGACCCCATGCTTGTAAGGCATGTGCTCTCCCAGCTGAGCTATGCTCCCGAACCGCACCCCGCTAACAAGCCGCCCAGCTATTATACTAAGCCAAAGAGCAGTTGTCAACACAATTTTTTTGCATTGACAAAGCAGGGCATTATCGGGTAAAATGCGATAAATAAAAAATATGTGAAAGTGGATGATGAAAATGAAAAGAGTGTTTAAACAGGCAGCGATCCTGGCACTTGCCGTGTTAGTTACCGTCATGATGAGCGCCTGCGGCGCATATGCGGATATCGTCGACGGATTTCTCGATGCGGCGACGTATATGAGCGGAGAAAGTAATGTCCGCACCGCGGCAAACTATACGCTTCGTTTTTCTGAAAACGCGGCGCCGGTGTCTTTAGCACGGGTTATAAACGCTGCCATAGCAGGTGACGAAGGCTTTCTCACCGGTGTTGAGGTGGCTTTTTCAGCAGAGGCGGAGGTTTATGAAGACACGGCTAAAGTCACCCTTGCCTGGATAGGGGCGGCCGGAGCCGAGACGCTTATGACGGTTATAATAGTTGACGATGTGATCTACATAGGCATGGAACTCCTTGCATATGTGAGTCAGATCGACGAACTGGCTCAGTTTGCCCCGATGTTAACGTTTTTCAATTTTGACTATATTGCTGTCGACACGGGATATCTCCTTGAGATGATGGACGTAGATATGGACAAGCTGAGTGATATGGAGGGTCATGCGGAAATAGGGGCGATCTTACGCTCAGCCGCAGGTACCTTTAGCGATAGTTTGCGCAGCCATACACCTCAAGTGCTGACGAAAGACATTATAGCCAAAGAAGGCGATGCCTACACTCTGACTCTTGACGCCGAATCTGCTATGCAGCTTTTTGCCGAGGTTCTAAATATAGCAAAACAGAATGAAGATGCTATAAAGTCGTTCCTTAATGAATTGTTTGCGGAACTGACCGGCAAGATACCTGCGGCAGCGGAACTTCCGGAAGAGATGCTTGAGTTCCTTGATAACCTGGACTTCGAGCAGATCGAAAGCAAGTATAATGAAGCTGTTGCGGACCTGATCATAGGCAAGGATATTCCCACTTTTGATTTTAGCCTTACAGTTTCCGGTACAGGCAGCGGCGCGGAAATGAAACAAACGACAGGCGTATCATTTGTGACGGCGGATATGGGCGATCATAGCGCCCCGTTTGAAATGTTGTTTTTAGAAGTCGATGTTGTGACTGAAGTGACGAATAGTCCCATAACGGTACCCACAGGGAACATATTAGCGCTTGAAGATCTGGTCGCGCTTTTTGAAATGCTCCCATTCTTGTTTTAATACGAAAGGATTGATGTAAAGAAATGAACTTTGAGTACGCTTTTTTGATCGGTGTGGCCGGCGCTGTTGTAGCTTTTGCTTTTGCTTTCTTTCAGAGAAGTAAAGTCATGAAGTTTTCGGAAGGCACGCCGGAAATGGTTAAGATCGCAAGCTCTATCAGGCAGGGTGCGAACGCTTACCTGAAACGTCAGCTTAAAACCGTGTCGATCTTCTACCTGATTATGGTAATAATCCTCGTCATACTTGCGGTATTGGGTCTTGCTACTCCGTTTATTCCCGTGGCATTCCTCGTTGGAGGCATATTTTCGCAGACAGCGGCATATATCGGCATGAAAGTATCAACAAACGCTAACTCACGTACGGCACAGGCCGCCAGCGAGAGTCTTAACAAAGGACTGAAAGTTGCGTTTTCATCCGGTACTGTAATGAGCTTTTTAGTGGTTGGCTTAGGTCTGTTTGACATATCTGTCTGGTTTTTGGTTCTCAGATTTATTTTTAATGCCGATGGCATAGTGATAGCTCAGAATATGGTCATGTTCGGAGTCGGCGCGTCGGCATTTGCGCTCTTTGCTCGTGTGGGTGGAGGTATATTCACCAAAGCGGCCGACGTGGGCGCCGATCTGGTCGGCAAGGTGGAAGCGGGTATACCGGAAGACGATCCCCGTAATCCGGCTGTTATTGCCGATAATGTCGGCGACAATGTCGGAGACGTGGCCGGAATGGGCTCTGACCTCTATGAAAGCTACATAGGCGCGATTCACGCGGCCATGGCTCTTGGATGGGTGGGATATAGTGAAGCAGGTTTAGGCTGGGCGAGCATGTTTCTGCCGGTGGCGCTCGCCGTTGCCGGAGTCATAGCGTCCCTCATAGGAACACTGTTTATCAGGACAGGGGAAAAAGCCTCACAGCAAGAACTTCTGCGTACGCTCAGAACAGGGACATACGCCGCTGCCGTAATTGCAACTATTGCTGCGGCGCCGCTCACATATTTCATAATGGATGGCAATTGGGGATTGTTTGTGTCAATACTCATCGGAGTTTTGGCAGGATGCCTCATTGCCTACTTTACAGAGTACTACACTTCTGAAACATACACGCCTACTAAGAACCTCGCGGCTACCTCAGAAACGGGTCCGGCCACGATAATAATCGGCGGTGTCGCGCTTGGAATGAAATCAACGATGGCGCCTATTCTGATAGTCGGAGTTGCGGTTATAGTAAGCTTTATTGCTTCCGGCGGAATACTGGATACAAACTCGGCGGAATACGCAAATCTTTTTTCAAAAGGACTGTACGGTATAGGTCTTTCCGCTGTCGGAATGCTCTCGACTCTCGGTATTACGCTTGCCACAGACGCATACGGGCCGGTGGCCGACAATGCCGGCGGTATTGCGGAGATGGCAAAACTCGGCAAGGAAGTCCGTGAACGAACGGACGCCCTTGATTCGCTTGGGAACACAACTGCGGCGACGGGAAAAGGATTCGCGATAGGGTCCGCCGCGCTGACGGCCCTCGCGCTGCTCGTTTCATATGTGGAGATAGCCCAGGACAGGCTGCAGGCGATAAACCCAAGCTATGTGATGGATCTTGGCATCACAAATCCGGCAGTGATCACAGGGTTATTTGTTGGCGTGATGCTCGTTTTTGTCTTTGCCTCGCTCACAATGTCTGCGGTGCAGCGCTCTGCCCGCAGCATCGTTGTTGAGGTAAGGCGGCAGTTCAAGGAGATAACCGGACTTATGGAGGGTACTGCTGAAGCGGATTATGCGTCTTGCGTGGATCTTTGCACCAGAAGCGCTCTTCGCGCGATGATAGGGCCGTCTCTCATTGCGGTCATCGTTCCTATCGTGACAGGCCTCGTCATCGGCGCCGAAGGCGTCGTTGGTATGCTTGCCGGTGTTACTGTATGCGGTTTCGCTACCGCCATCTATATGGCAAATGCCGGCGGCGCCTGGGATAATGCAAAGAAGTATATAGAAAGCGGCGTACACAACGGTAAAGGTTCTAAAAACCACAAAGCAGCTGTTATAGGGGACACTGTCGGAGACCCGTTTAAAGACACTTCCGGACCGTCACTGAACATACTTATAAAGCTGGTTACTACGGTCTCGATCGTTTTCGTGGGTGTCATAGTGACATACTCGATTTTCTAAGGTAATAACTCAAGTTTCGCAGATGCGAAACTTGAGAGGGATCAGGGATTAGGGGCTAGGGATTAGTCCAATAATTGAAAACTGAATTAAAGGATTATCATGGTTTTTACCGCAAAACGGGATTTTTACTCTTTCTACTAACCCCTAATCCCTAGTCCCTAGTCCCTAAATCACACAGGTGCGAAACTTGAGGTAATAATACAGTGACAGCGAAGAATAAACGCATTGTTGTTAAGGTTGGAACTTCGACGTTGTGCCACACAGGCAAGGGTTTGAATTTCAGAAATATTGACGGTCTGGCGCGTGTGCTCACGGACATAAAAAATGAGGGGAACCAGGTCATTTTGGTATCGTCGGGCGCTATCGGCACGGGCGTCGCTAAGCTGCGATTGCAGGAGAGACCCTCCGATATAAGGGAGAAGCAGGCCGTTGCGGCTGTCGGTCAACTGGAACTGATGCACATTTACGACAAGCTTTTCGGCGAGTATGGAGCGACAGTCGGACAGGTTCTTCTTACAAGGGATGATGTAGACAGACCGACCGTAAAACAGAACCTCAGCGGAACCTTTGAGGCGTTGCTGAAGATGGGCGTTATACCGATCGTTAATGAAAACGACTCGGTGTGTATAGAGGAAATCGAGTCCGAGCATAAGGTTTTTGGGGATAACGATACATTATCCGCCATTGTAGCGTCTCTTGTCAGCGCAGAGCTGCTTGTGATCCTTTCCGATATAGACGGCCTGTACGACAGAGATCCGCATAAGGATCCGGATGCAAGGCTGATACCGGTCGTGACAGAGATAGATGAGAAAATCACCGCGCTCGCCGGAGGCGTCGGGGGTTCTTTAGGTACGGGCGGGATGGTTACAAAGCTGATTGCTGCACAGATTGCGGGCAAGTCCGGAATAGACACAATCATCACAAACGGTTCAAACCCGCTAAACCTGTATGTTGCGGTACACGGGGGAGAGGTGGGGACGCATTTCGCGCTCGGTGCTAATTCGGATTTCGGAATAGCTTAGGGTCTGTCGAAAAATAACTTGTCAGACCCTTAATGCAAAATGCAGAATTACGATGCTGAAGGACTAATCCCTAACCCCTAGTCCCTAAATTGTGAATTGTGAATTGTGAATTGAAAGGTGGCATTATGACTGCGGTTGAAGTTCAGGGGGCGGCGGCAAAGGCGGCGGCTGCGAAGCTGATGATTTGCCCGGCAAAAGTCAAAAATGAAACGCTGAAGAGAATAGCTGAGGCGCTTGTGGATAAGAAGCAAATCATTCTTGACGCAAATAAGCTCGATATGATAAACGCGCAAATAAGCGGGATGGCGCCGGCGTTTATAGACAGGCTCGCGCTGGATTCCGGCAGAATTGACGATATAGCAAAAGGCGTACTGGAAGTCGCGGCGATGGGTGACCCTGTCGGCCAGGTGGATAAACTCGAAAAAAGGCCAAACGGCCTGCTTGTCGGACGAAAAACAGTACCGCTTGGAGTTATTGCCATAGTTTACGAATCCAGACCGAATGTGACTGTCGACGCCGCGGTTCTGTGTCTGAAAGCCGGCAATGCTGTTATTCTGCGAGGAGGAAAGGAAGCCTTCAACTCAAATAACGCATTTGCTAAACTAATGCGCTCTGCAATACGCGAAACGGGATTGCCTGAGGACTGTGTTTCGCTGGTGCAGGACACAAATCGCGAAACGGTCAGCGCTCTGTTTAACATGACGCAGTACATTGACGTGCTCATTCCCCGGGGCGGCGCGAGTCTAATTAAGCATGTCGCGGAAAATTCAAAAGTGCCTGTCATTGAAACCGGGGTCGGTAACTGTCACGTCTATGTCGAGTCAACCGCCGATCTTAATATGGCTGCCGATATAATCTTCAACGCAAAATGCCGACGCCCGTCTGTCTGCAATGCCGCAGAGACGCTGCTTGTCGACAAGTCAATCGCCGCCGAGCTTTTGCCGATGGCAAAAAAGCTCTTAGATGAGAAGGACACCGAACTCCGAGGCTGCGCCGCAACTGCGGCGATCCTCGGAGACTGCGTCAGGCCTGTTACCGATGAGGACTATTATACGGAGTTTCTCGACTATATACTTGCCGTTAAGGTGGTAAGCGGGATTGAAGAAGCGATTGGTCATATTTCAAAATACGGATCAATGCATTCCGAAGCCATCGTCACCCGCGACTACGCCGCGTCGTTAAAGTTCTTAGATGAGATTGACGCTGCGGCGGTATATGTCAACGCTTCAACGGCGTTTACCGACGGAGGGGAGTTCGGGCTGGGCGCGGAGATTGGCATATCGACGCAAAAAATGCACGCTCGCGGGCCAATGGGACTCGGCCAACTAACAACGTCCAAGTTTATTATATACGGCAACGGCCAAGTCAGGTAGAATTTATAATTCATGAGTAACTGTTCAGTGTTCAGTGTTCAGTGGCCAGAAGAAAGACGCTAAAAAAACAGAATACGGGTAAATATGTAGTAGATTTTACGCAGTTTTTTGTTCAAAGACGGATGTATTACCAGTAACATAGCAAAAAACAACTGACAACTGACCACTGATCACTGACCACTGCGGCTTGTCCGCCTTAGTATTTCCAGTTTATTAAGCGCCTCTTTGAAGGACGGGTGATCAGGACCGAGGATCGATTCGAGTATCCGGGCGGCGTCCGTGAGTTCCATGACTGCTGAAGGTATGTCGCCCAGCAGTTCATATACGTCGGATATATTGCGTTTGCAGGCAGCAAACTCAATGTTTTCGCCAAAAAACTGCCGTGTCAGTTCCAGTGCGCGTCGAAACCCGTCCAGAGCGCCGTAATGATAACCGGCGCGGCATGAGATGACCGCCTTTGTTGTGAGTGCTGCGGCATGGTGAACGTCGGGTTCCGTCATGCCGTCGTATATTGCCAGCGCCTCCGCTATCAGTTGGTCTGCGGCGTCCAGCTCACCGAGATTTAGATGTATCACCGCAAGATTACTCAATGACGCGGCAATCTCATTTTCATCGGATACACCCCCGCGCATGAGAGTTAAGGCTTTTCCGGCATACTCAAGCGCCCTGAAATATTCGCCTATCTCCTGACAAGCCAAAGCAAGGTTATTAAGGATGCTGATGTATGCATAACTATCGCTTGCGCCGACGTCCTCTATTTTTTTTATAGCGCTGTTATAGAGATTGACAACTTTGTCTGCCTGGCCGTTTATACGGTACAGACCGGCAAGGTTGACAAGCACTGTAGCATATCCCTCGGAAACTTCCATACCACCTGCCTCAAAGACGTCAAGCGCCCTGAAGAAGGCCTCCTCGGACTCCGCAAAACGGTTTAGGCCCCTGTACAACCCGGCAAGCTCATTATATAGTCCCGCACGCTCAAAACTGCCTTCCTGTGCCGCGCTTACAGCGTCAATAATAAACGACTCGACGGCAGAGGGGTCTCCGGCATCATAAAGCGAATCCAGTTTTTCATAAAAATCATTCATAACTCATCACACTTTCACTATCTATTTTACAATAACATTGAGTAAAGTCAAGATATCATAGTGATTTATCATGCATTTTAATCGATCGGATGTGAATCTGGGTGTATTTTGCGACAGTAAATAATAAATTTGGGGTATTGCGCTTGTACTGCTTGAAAATATATACATATCGTGAGCGTACATATTGCGTGCGACGTGCGAAAAGTGTATATAAAAAAGAAGAAAATAATATGTTCGCGTGAAAGGAATGACATTATATGAAAAGCAAACGAATACTTGCAGTCCTATTGGCGCTGCTAATGCTGATTACTCTCGTGGCAGCATGCTCCCGCAAGTCAGGTCCAAAAGTGTATTATCTGAACTTCAAGCCTGAGCAAGACGAGCAATGGCAGGAACTGGCAAAGCTTTACACAGAGCGGACCGGCGTTGAAGTGACTGTCATTACCGCCGCTTCCGGGCAGTATGAGACCACGCTGAGGGCTGAGATGGCGAAAAGGGAAGCGCCCACTCTGTTTCAGGTCAATGGCCCCGTAGGTCTGGCAAGCTGGGCAAGTTACTGCTACGACCTGTCCGGCAGTGCGTTAATCGGAGAGCTTACCAGCAATGAGTTCGCGCTGCAAAACGGCAGCGAAGTCGCCGGTATTGCCTACGTCATAGAGACATACGGAATAATCTATAACAAAGCTTTGCTTGCGGAGGCAGGTTATACTTCAGACCAAATCAGGAATTTTGCCGATTTGAAAAGAGTTGCCGAGGATATTACCGCCCGATCCGGCGAGTTAGGTTTTTCCGCGTTTACCGTAGCGGGAATGGACTCATCCTCCGACTGGCGCTTTAAGACCCATCTGGCAAATCTTCCGATTTACTACGAGTACAAGGCTCAAAATATTGGTTCTACTCCTGCGATAGAGGGCATGTTCCTTGATAATTACAAGATGATCTGGGATCTTTACATCAACAATTCCACCACAAGCCCCGCGCTTTTGGGGACAAAGACGATGAACGATGTGGTCGCGGAGTTTGTGGAAGGGCAGGCTGTATTCTTCCAAAACGGCACATGGGCCTATGGTGACGTTAGCTCTATCGGTGATCATAACATCGGCATGCTGCCTATCTATATCGGCGCACAGGGAGAAGAAACGCAAGGCCTGTGTACAGGGACAGAAAACTATTGGTGCGTAAACAAGAATGCTTCCGCAGAAGACATTCAGGCTACGCTTGACTTTTTATACTGGTGCGTGACCGATTCTACGGCCGTAAAGGTACTCTGTGAGGATATGGGCTTTGTGATTCCTTTTAAGAACAATCTGCCCGCCGCTAATCCGCTGGTGAACATAGCAAACGATTATGTCTCGGGAGGGTACACACCCGTCGCATGGACGTTCCCCACCATGCCTTCGGAACAGTGGAAGAACGGGGTCGGCTCCGCGCTTACGTCTTATGCAGCCGGCACAGGATCATGGGGTGATGTGGTTACCGCTTTTGTAGGCGGGTGGAAAACTGAGTACGAGTTGGTCAACAATTAGCTGTGAGGTGAAGTTTGAAACAAGTTCAAACTTCATAAAGATGCGACAAACACTCTCGGCTGTGCCGAAACCGTGAAAGATACGCAATATGACCATTCCAAAACATGGTCATATTGCATCTTTCGCAGAAAGGAATGGTCTTTTAGATGGAAAAAACCCTGAAACGGTATTTCCCATTCTTTATCCTGCCCACCTTGGCCGCGTTTATCATTGGTTTTGTAGTGCCGTTCGTTATGGGACTGTGGCTTTCTTTTACCGAGTTTACCACAGTCTCAGACGCGACCTTCGTGGGGTTTAAGAATTTTGTGCGGGCCTTTGCTGATGAAACATTTCTCAATGCATTGGGCTTTACAGCCCTCTTTGCCGTAACAAGTCTCATACTTATCAATGTGATTGCCTTTGCGCTGGCCATGCTGCTCACACAGAAGCTTAAAGGTACAAACATCTGCCGAACCATCTTTTTCATGCCGAATCTAATAGGAGGCATCGTTCTTGGTTACATATGGCAGCTCATTTTGAACGGTATACTCGCGCGGTTTGACCTTGTTTTAACGCTTCACGCCAGATATGGATTCTGGGGGCTTATCATCCTCACTTGCTGGCAGCAGATAGGATACATGATGATCATTTATATCGCCGGACTGCAGACGATACCCGGCGATTTAAAGGAGGCTGCCGGCATCGACGGGGCAAACGGGCGTCAGATGCTCTTTAGGATAACTATCCCGATGATGATGCCGTCTATCACTATCTGTACTTTTCTTTCAGTGACAAACGGGTTTAAACTCTTTGATCAGAATCTGGCGCTGACAAACGGCGAGCCGGCACAAGCGACCGAGATGCTGGCCTTGAATATTTTTAATACGTTTTACGCAAGGGTTGGATTTGAGGGCGTAGGGCAGGCAAAAGCCGTATTATTTTTCATTATGGTTGTGTGCCTCGGGCTGATTCAACTCCGTATTACGCGCGGCAGGGAGGTGCAGCAATGAGTTCGTCAAGAAAAACAAGACGCGCGATCGCTTCAATAGTACTGGCCGTTTTCGGTTTGGTTTATGTTTCCCCTCTCTTTATCATTTTGATAAACTCATTCAAATCGGAAACATATGTCAGCGCATCGCCTTTCAGCTTGCCCACAGCGGATACATGGGCGGGTCTGGCAAACTACATGAGGGGCATAGACTTCTACGGCTTGCTTTCCGGCGTGGGCTGGACGCTTATAATAACCGTAGGTTCGGTAGCGGCTATCTTGCTGCTCTGTTCTATGTTTGCATGGTTCATTACCAGAGTGAAGAACGTGTTTACAAAGATTTTGTACTTACTTTGCGTTTTCTCAATGGTGGTGCCTTTTCAAATGGTTATGTTTACTCTGTCAAAGACTGCCGACACGCTCAGGCTTGACACCCCTTGGGGAATAATAATAGTCTATCTGGGGTTTGGCGCAGGACTTTCCGTGTTTATGTTCTGTGGTTTTGTAAAAGGGATCCCGATCGAGATAGAAGAAGCGGCCATGATAGACGGATGCAGCCCTCTGCGTACTTTTTTCAAGGTGGTGCTGCCAATAATGCAGCCCACATACATCACAGTGGGGATACTGCAGACAATGTGGATATGGAACGATTTTCTTCTTCCTTACCTTGTTCTGGACAGGAAAAGATATAATACGATATCTATGATAATACAGAACATGAGGAGGGGCTACGGTATAGTAGAAATGGGCGCCATTATGGCATCTCTGGTTCTGGCGGTCATTCCGGTGATCATACTTTATCTGTTCGCGCAGAAGTACATCATCGAAGGCGTCGCCGCAGGAGCGGTGAAGGGATAGGCGCGGCGGAGCCTATCCGCGCGGCGGAGCGCACAGTATAGGCGCTGACGGAGCCGCGCAGTGAATAGTGAGTAGTGAATAGTTGTGGTATCCGCTTCGCGGATGATTATAGATTAAATGCAGAATTCGGAACGTAAAACTCCGAATTCTGCATTATTACTCTTTCTGCTAATCCCTAGTCCCTGGTCCCTAGTCCCTAGTCCCTAATTCACATACCCTGCTTCTTTCAGGATCATGTCTTTTACTTTCATAAGTCGGACTTTTGTGGAACGGTCGTTTTCTTCAAGCTTCATTGTGATGTACTTGATGTTTGTCTGCATTTCGGGGATCATAACATA
>Ga0099364_10001580_pt1 | contig 37170 bp, 48 predicted proteins | sample TergutTh196P3_FD_73070 | JGI IMG/M metagenome (GOLD analysis project Ga0099364, IMG submission 73070) | Microcerotermes parvus P3 segment gut microbial communities from Pointe-Noire, Republic of the Congo - Th196 P3 | ecosystem: Host-associated > Arthropoda: Insects > Digestive system > Gut ... | reverse complement strand
CCGGTATTGATGACGGTGATGACGACGATCTTTTCGTTGATACCGATAACATTGGCACCGGACATGCCGGGTCGGGAAATCTTGTATCCGATAGCGACGGTGATCGTCGGCGGTTTGTTGGCTTCGACGTTGGTGGAGTTTTTCGTTCGACCGGCACTGTTTTGGACGTTTGGTCTCAAGACGGCGGCGAAGATTATTGATCGGGAACGCACCGACACCATTTAGCCGGTACTGCGGTGCGCCGCTCCTGCGCACCGCACAAGTGCGGCGGCTAAAAATTTTCCCTAATCGTCACTTTCCCCTTTTCTCCCAAGTCTCCACCCTCCTCTTGCCGATGGACGTGAAACGAGAAAGAAAAGAAGCGTCCAAAGTGCCGAAAAAACCAAAATGAAATCAACCAATGTTAAAATGGGGGGCAAGATAGGTAAAAATAACGTTCACAGAGCCCGGTGCGGTAGCACCGGAATCCGTATCTCCCGATACGGGCTCTGTTTGTTCAACGTTAAAATCTTCCCGCCGACCCTGTGTATGTTCTTCGTGGTTAAAAATAAAAGGATTAACCACAAAGGGCACAAAGAACACAAAAGAACACAAAGGATTAGTCAACGAAAAAGGCATATTAGTTTCTGGCGCAAGCCTCAAACACAATTACCCGCCTGCTCTCTATCGAAACTGACCGTCTTTTGCGGAACAGCAAAGACCGCATCGCCAATGGTAAAACGATGAACCTGATACTTCTCATGAGACATCTCAACGTAGATTTCCTTCTCGTTTACGTCCACTAATTCAATTTTAGCGATGGCACCCGCGAGTTGAATCCGGCGTATCTTTGCGGAAATACCTGTGCCGTCAGGATTATCCGGCGAAAGATCAATCTCATGGGGACGGACAAAAAAAGGTTGTTGTCCTACCATGTACCTCGGATCGAAAACGACACCGCCGACATCCATTCGTCTGTGAAAGAGGTTGACGCTCCCCAAAAAGTCCATCACGAAAGCATTTTGAGGCTTGTGAAACACTTCGTAGGGCGTGCCGTCCTGCTCGATTTTTCCATGATTCATCACGATGACCCGGTCAGCAAGTTCCAGTGCTTCTTCCTGATCGTGCGTTACAAAAAGGCTGGTTAGTTTGATTTCATCGTGCAACCGGCGCAACCATCGGCGTAAGTTTTGCCGCACGCGGGCATCTAATGCCCCGAACGGTTCATCTAGCAGTAAAAACTTCGGCTCAATTGCCAGCGCGCGGGCAAGAGCGACTCGTTGCCGTTGTCCGCCGGAAAGTTGATCAGGATAGCGGTTCTCCAAACCTTCCAGTTGGATTAAGCGGACGAGTTCCATCACGCGGCGTTTGATTTCCTCTTTGGGGAGTCTATTTTTTCCTCGTTTGACGCGCAGTCCGAAGGCAATGTTATCGAAAACTTTCTGGTGCCGAAAGAGAGCGTAATGTTGAAAGACGAATCCTACTTTCCGTTCGGCAACGCGATTTCCGACGACGCTGACGTTCTTGAACAAAATATCTGCGCCGTCTGCCGGGTCGAATTCTTCGAGACCGGCAATGATTCGCAGGAGTGTTGTTTTCCCGGAGCCGGAGGGTCCCAGTAGGGCGACGAGTTCGCCGTCCGGTATTTTCACACTGACGTTGTCCAGTGCGGTGAACGTTCCGAAACGTTTGGTGATGTTTTTGACTTCAATGCTCATACGTTGTATTTTGAGTTCTAACTAGTGCTTTGTAAATAGACCTGTTCCATAACCCTTGTTTTCGAAGGTTTCAAGGGGCTTTAGCCCCTTGTTTATCTCCCTAGATTGCCCTGACAAGGGATTTATCCCCTTGCTTACGAGGTTACGGAACAAGTCTAGTATACCGTAGCACGCCATAAATTGTCGCTTTCCTCTCTGTGTTCTCCGTGTAACCTCCGTGTCCACCGTGGTAAAATTTAACCACGGAGGACACGGAGAAAATGGCTGCCGCCAGAAACTAACATACCTTTTCGTCGACAAATCCTCCGTGTTCTTTGTGTCCCTTGTGGTTAAAATCCCTAACTTTTTAACCACAAAGTACACAAGGGACACAGGGAAAAATAGCCCGTCTGTCGACACGTTTGTCGATTCGGTAGCATTACGGCGGCTTATCGAGATGAAAACCTCATTTTCAACCTCATTTTTCTGACAAAATAACCTCAGTAGCACCCTGGTCAACGGAACCATTAACCACATTTACCACATCTTGACGTGTGTAAAATGTGGTAAATGAGGTTAGTTTTTCAGGGCGCATTGGCTACTGAGGTTGTTTTGTTATTGTGAATGAGGTGAAAATGAGGTTTTTGACTCTCGATACGCCACAATGTTACGGTTTTGTGCAAACGTGTCGACGGTCTGGAAAAATAACATCAGCTCCTGTTTGAGGTATATCACTTTCCCGCGAAAGCCTAACACCTACTCCGCCAGTGCTTTTTGCAACAACTTCTGAAACTCCTTCGACTGCAACTCCTTCTTGTCCGCAAATCGAAACTGCAATATATCATAAAAAGCATTCTCGCCATTCACATAAGGATCGCTGCCGATGTTGCGTATCTGTCCCAATGGTACAGAATTCTTCTCCACATAAATATCGACATATAACGCATCGACACGTTTCGTATGCACCACAATGTCAGGCAACCGACGACCCTCCGACTGCGTTGAAAATGACCGGCGACGAGACGACGGACGATAAAACGGTACCAATACCTTGTTCGTCCAGACCGCACGCAAGTCCGAAGAAACCTTTTCTATCGTGTCGAACAATTCCGCAAGAAGAGAAATGTCCCAATGAAGACTCTTGCCCCCAATAAGCCCCTTCGGCAAACAATGCCATTGTTTTCCCAATACCTTCCAGGGCATTAAATCGTCCGGCTTCAACTTGCCATCGACATAATTGACAAACTCCTTGATGCTCGTGTCGAGAAAATCCCAAAACTCTTTTCGGTCAATTTCCTTCCACGAATACGCTCTTATTTCGATTTCCTGCCAATTCCCCTTCGGCACCACACGCACTCTCGGCTTCGTACCGTACAAAGGAATCTCTTCCATATCATTGAGCGGTTTCAAATCCAGCCGGGCAATCAACGATGTTTTGTTAAACGTGTTCCTCGGCACCCGAAATTTTATTTTCAGCAACCATTCCTCCGCCGTGATTGCATGTAAAAACCAACCGTAAGTCTTCTTAAAGGCACTGACTTCCACCGTAGTTCGGTGATTCCAATTTACCGGCGAAAACTCTTCCGAGTCTTCGATCCGCTGAATGATTTCTTGCAAAATTATGCCGTCCCAGCGGATCGGCAATCCCTTCCGGCTAACACGGTCTTTGGTGTGCCAACGGGGACCGTCGGATTCCCACGGCATTTTGGCATCCATTCCGAGGTCGCGAACGTCAAACGTGGTCGCCGATGCCGGTTCCTCTTTGTCTTGATGCGACTTCCGCTCGGCAAACTGTCCCGACGTGAAAACCGGCAACAGGGCTTGAGCGGTATAGGACAAAAACGTTTCATCTTCTTTTTTCGCACGCGAGTGGAGAGTTTTTCGCGAGCGGGGGACGTTAGTCCCCCGATGGGATTGAGCGGAGGGCTTACGCCCCCCGCTCTTGCGCTGCTTTTCGATGAGTTCCTCCAACGTGCCGGCAAAGACAAGATTGCCCCCTTCGTGTCCCGCTTCGGGACCGAGATCGACAATCCAATCAGCATTCTTAATCACATCGAGATTGTGTTCAATCACAATGACCGTATTGCCGATGTCAACAAGCCGATGCAAAACGTTGAGCAGATTTTGCAAGTCGTCAAAGTGCAAACCAGTCGTCGGTTCGTCGAGAAGATAAAGCGTTCTTCCCGTGTCTGGTCGGGCGAGTTCGGCGGCGAGTTTCACCCGTTGCGCTTCTCCGCCGGAAAGAGTCGGTGCCGACTGTCCCAGTGCAATGTAGTCGAGTCCGACATCGCAGAGCGTTTGAATGACGCGGCGGATGCTCGGTACATTTTGGAAGAGTTCGACTGCTTCGCCGCAGGTCATTTCGAGGACATCGGCAATCGACTTGCCGCGGTATTGGATGGTCAGCGTTTGGGCATCGTAACGTTTTCCTTCGCAGGATTCGCAGGTGATCCACACGTCGGGCAGGAAGTGCATTTCGATTTTGATTTGTCCTGCTCCTTCGCATTTTTCGCAGCGTCCGCCCGGTACATTGAAACTGAAGCGCCGGGAAGTGTAACCACGAACCTTTGCTTCGGGAAGTTGAGCGAAGAGTTCTCGGATCAGGTCGAACACGCCGGTATAGGTTGCCGGATTGGAAGTCGGCGTGAGTCCGATGGGTTGTTGATCGACGCGGATGACTTTGTTGAGGTATTCGATACCTATGAGGGAGTCGTGCGCCCCAGGCTGGGTATTTGCGCGATGGAGCGTTTTGGCGAGGGATTTCCAGAGGATGTCATTGATGAGTGAACTTTTTCCGCTTCCGCTCACTCCGGTAACGACGGAGAATGTGCCTATGGGGAAGGGAACGTCGATATTTTTGAGGTTATTGTGTCTTGCGCCGCGGATGACGAGCCAGCGTAGGGATTCTTCTCCTGTATCTGGGTCGTTGGGACGGGATGAGCGGCTTACAAAACGCACGGCGTTTTTTGGGGAAACGAATGTAACGAGTCCTGTATTGTACCTCAAATGATGATAAACGGCAACGCCATGTGGTGAGCGGGAATAGTCGAACTAGTTGAAAAGATTGAAAGATTGCGAAACCTGTGCTCCCCGCTTGTTTTTTTTTTCATTCGTGATACAATGTCCGCTGAATTGACAGTAGAGAAAAACTGACTCAACGGGAGTTAAAACGTCTATGACGCTCATTACCAAGGAAGAGAAACAAGAACTCATCGGAAAATACAAACGTTCCGAGGCGGACACTGGTTCATCGGAAGTCCAAATTGCCATTCTGACCAAGAAAATCAATCTCTTGACGGAACATCTCAAAATCAACAAGTACGACCACTCCAGCAGGAGAGGTCTACTGAGGATGGTCAGCCGAAGAAGAAGATTGCTCGACTACCTCAAGGACAGGGAACCGCAACGGTATGTCGATGTCATACAAGCGTTGGGAATACGGAAGTAGTTCTGTGCCGTCAAAACATTGGCAGAGCCGTAATTTTTAGATTACGCAACGTTGCGTGATCTAAAAATTGCGGCTCTGTTTGTTCCTGCCCTTTCCAAAAAGTGGTCGGTATTTTCTAAAAATTGGTATTTACACGGAGACGGTTTTCGGTGTATAGGATTGGTTTACAACAATCATTCCTAACCGAACCACCGACTTCGATGACCCGTCAAGGACGACAAAAAGCCGTTACCCTCTTTCAATCCTTCACCCAACAACTCGCCGAAAAAGTACGCACGAAAACCCAAGCATTTTTCCTGCCGCTCCTCTACGGCATCCTACTCGCCATCGCCCAACGACGAACCGTCACCACATGGCTCCGCGCCGCACAAATCAGCGATGACTTCCGCTCCGTATTCTACCACAAGCCCAGCATCGGACGCAAGAGCAATGACCTTCTCAATGCCATGTCAGTCATACTATTCTTGTTGCCGCGCAAACGCATCGCAGCACGTAACAAACGCTTCAAACGCCGTAAAAACAACAACCAATTACTAGAATGATTAGACTTCGATACTTTCTTTAACTCGCGAATTAAGGGTATTTCTATTACGGGTGAAAGCCTTATCGGTCAAGGCAGTAACTTGAAGTCCGCTGGCTTCAACCCTTTTTTATGCGCTCCGAATCCCATCGGCAATGTCTCGTAGGTTCCGACAATATCAACATTCGCCGACATCGAAATCCGCTCCTCCAATCCCGCAAGCCAATAGACAGCATTGACCAACAGCCGCCGCAAACCCACACTCTCAAAATCCTGCGAAGAACCCATCGTCGATGCAAAAACCCGACCCGACGGTCCATTGTCTATTCTGTACGTTTTCGTCCACGCAATCGGCATCATCGGCTCATTCTTCGGACCCGCCACCGGCTTGTCCGTTGCACTCATACTTTCAAGCACCTGACCATAGACAAGCGGTGTAGAATCGCCCGGCAACGGCAAACGAATACGGTACACATTCGTCGGACCAAAAATATCCTCACAGCTGCGGACAATCGGATTCTCCTTTTGTTCCGGCACAATCACACCACGCGTCGCCTCACTGCCATGTTGACCGTGATGAGTGATCCACGTTTCACCAAGCACCAAACGTCCGAACCCCTGATTCCATTCTCCTTCGCCAGCAAAATCGAAACTGTAACGAACATAGGTTTTATCCCTCGGGATATTGAAAGCATGAGTCGCTGTCCGTATGCCAAGCACCGGTTTCCCCTTTTTAAGGTAATCGTCGAACCGCTTCATCTGGTCATCCGGCAGATCACGAAATCGAAGATTGACGACCAGAACGTCTGCCGTTTCTAATACTTCGAGATACGGTATGTTCGTGCGGCACTCTGGATCAATTTCGCCGCTGACCGGATTGATAGCAAAGAGGACGGTGCAATCGAATCCGTGCCGTTTGGCTAGTATTCTGCCCAGTTGAACGACCATTTCTTCCGAGCGGTACTCTTCGTCGCCGGAAACGAGTACGACGTGTTTGCCGCTGCCGGGAAGGTCGGGAGTTCCCTCGTACCGCAACGGCTCCGCCGAAACGAATGAGCAGGACAACAAGAATAATAGAGCGGACGCAGTTCGTAATGTGTGATTGTTGGTCATCGTTTGTCTTTCAATGAAGGCTCAACGAACATCTATTGTAATCCGCAGCCTCGGACAGTGCAAGCGTTCTTAGGCTGTACATTTAGGCTGTATATGATGGGTGTGTCAAAACTTTTTGGGCATTGTTAGAATGTATGGTGATAGTCTTTTTTTACAAGGAAGTATTTATGCCAGAACGTCTCTCCGCTAGCGAAGTCCACGACCTCCTCCACGCCAAACTCGATGCCCTGCTCCAAGAGTGCGAAACCGCCGCCGAAAACGCACAACACGGACGCACCGAAAGCAAACAGTGCAACAACTGCAAAAAAAAACGCACACCCATGACACATTCTCGAAAACGATAGGCTCCGCTCACGGACACATCACCCTTCGCAGACGCTACCGCCACTGTTCACACTGCAAAGAACATTTCTTTCCCGCCGACGTAACTCTCGGACTGGAAAAGGATTACACCGACGGTCTGGAACGGCTCGTGAAAAATCCTGACGCAAAAGATGAAAAAAGATAACCTCATTTTCACCTCATTTACAAAAAACAAAACAACCTCAGTAGCCGAGGAGGGACCCCAGAAACTAACCTCATTTACTGTACCCGTTCACGTTTTTTTAGTTGCGTCTGCCGATTACCCGTGTAGAGTGTATCACAACGCGCTAGGGCACATCCGCTTCCAATTTCCAGTCCAATTCCCACAAGTCCGCCTCGCCGCCATTGGGAGTACCTAAACCTCGCAAAACCTCCTCCGATAGGGCATCAGGTATCAACTGCACTCTGCCGTCAAACATCACCCCAAACGCTCCGCCGCGATGAGGACTCCCCACACGCCCCCCTTCCGTATTGATCCCCTTCAGAAACTCCTCAAACGTAACGTCCGCCGTCGGATCCATCCAGCAAAATCCCTCCTTCACCTCCACCACTGCAAGCGTGTTTGTCAAACCGTCGGGAAACTGCTCCATGCCCATACCTGTCATCACTCCCCCCCTCTCCGCCGGCGCAAAACTGCCGCCGGTAATCGGCTCGCCGCCATCACTCACTATCACTGAATAATGGCAACGCTGGTCTCCATCAACTTCCCCCTTCGGACATGTGTACACCGAAAGATACCTGCTATGAAATTGCTTGTTGTGTTCACTGTCCCAAGGTTCATCAAGCCGAATCCGCTCGTACAACCGCTGCTCTTCGAGATACGGCAAGAGCAACACCCGCCAACTGTGAAGCGGCTTCCCCTCCGCATCCACCGTGTAAAGCGGCGGAAACGCGTCATGGGCTTCATGGTACACATGAAGAGCAAGTCCTATCTTCATCAGATTATTCCGGCATTGACTCTTTGGAGTACTCCAATTCATGACAAAAGCATCAGAGAATGCATACAGAAAAGGAACGGCGTACGCATAGAACAAAAGTTCCATCAGGGGTTCCATTTCCGGCTGTTGGAACAACAGGATTTCCCCATTAATGACGGGCAGCATTGTTTTGAGGTATCCTCTTGAAAACTCATAGATGACCATCGGTATTTCCGGTATGTCTTCATCGAAAGCCTGCACCATTCCCCAAGAGCCCTGCCAAGCGGTGATTGCCATATCGATTCCCGACTCTAACAAACTGCGGATTTGCCGGGCATCGGCGGCGGTCTTCGTTTTTACGGTCAGTAGGTACGGCGGTTGTTTTTCCGCCATCAGGGGATTGGGAATGACGGTTGCTGCCCAGTCCACCTTTCGGGTGATATAGATGAAAATGTTCTTCGCTGCGTCGGGCATGTCAAAGTCATTTGCGAAACTTTCCAGCATCTCTTCCCGCCATTTATCCGTCATTTGGAGTACAATTTTGATTACGCCTTCGCCGAGGTTTTTCATTGCCGTCATAATTTCTCCTTCGACGGGTTGTAAGGCATCGAACCAAGCAGCGAAGTCTTCTTCCTCACCATCGTAAACGAAAAAGAGAAAATCTCCTTTGGGAACGAAACTGCATTCGATGTCTTCCAGTATGTCCATTCCTGTTTCGCCCAAGAGTTGTTCGAGTATGTTTTCGTCTTCTTTGGACATATTTTTCCATGGTACGGCGATGATGAGTCGGGATGAGTCGTTGTCTTTTTCGTTTTCGATGATGAGTGCGAGTTCTCTGATTCCGAGTGTTCGGGTGATGGTATCGAAGGCGGGTCGGATGTATTCTTCTAATCTATCGAAGTCTTTGGTGAGAGCATTGAGTGTGTTTCGTCGTGATAGAGTATCGAATCGCAGTCTTGCGAGCAGGTCTCCGGTGTAGTTGGTCCAACTTTGTTTGATGGTGTGGAGTTCGATTTGTCGGAAGTCGACGTGTACGAAGAGGGCGGTATGCTCTGTGATGAGTGGTGCGAAGGTTTCTTGGGCGGGAGCCGGAGCGGTGCTGACGGCAAGGGTCAAGAGTAGGGCGCAAAGGAGGGGACAACGCATGGGAGTCTACAAGAGGTAAAGGAAAAATGAGAACGTCTCATTCTGCATCGGATTCTAGCAAATGCTCGGCAAAATGAAATAGACTCAATAGATGTGTCAGACCATCGACCAGCCCGTTAACAAGTTTTCGTTTGGAGCGAAAGGTAGGCAACCGACCGCCGGGCGGTTGCGTCGGCGATAGCCGACTGGCACCGGGAAAAGCTTGCTTTGTCGGACCCGCCCCTCCTGTCGCCTGCCGGCGACGTTGCCGCCCGGCGGTCGGCAACCTACCTGCATGGGAATGTTAAAATCTTGCCCAATGCTTGAAAGCAAGCATTCTAAAAAACGGTGTTTGATAAAAAAGTTACTGTTTTGATTTTTTTACATCGTTTTTTAGTCTTTTATCAGGGGTATAAATCATGGCGAAGCATGAGGCACTTATTGATGCACAACAACAAGCGGTAGTAATCCGTGAGAATATGGAGAACCGCTTTGCATTTCTTTTTACCACTGACCGTTACAATGGTCAATGGGCTGGAGAGTTTGAGGTTCTTGAAAGTGTTCTTGGTGAGGTTCTCACAGACGAAGGGGTTTTTTCTGAGGGATGTCAGTTTGCCGACGACTTCGCTAGTTTGGCGACTGATGGGAGTGCTGGGGGGCATACGGGAGGCGGCGGCGGGTGCCGCCGCCCGACCGTGCTGCCCCCTTCTTCCCCCCGACTACTAACAGGGGGGGCTCCACGTACCTCCTTCCCCGAATCCCCTATAGAAACCGAATCCGACGTACCTGAATTTTCCCATGCTGGTTATGATGGCGGAGTCATGGTCGGCTTTGAGGGTACTTGGAATACCCATAGGTTCGAAAGACTAATTGAAATACTCGACGAGGCAAAAGAACAAGCCGGTGAATCTGCGAAAGAAGGATTGGATGGACATGCCATGCATCTTGGCGGCGTAGAAATTTTGATGTCGGCAAAGGGTGGTTTGGCTGGAGGCGGTGAGGCTAAGGGCGGAGTCGTTTATAAGTACCGTTTCTTCTGTCGCGGAGTTGAGTTCATGATTCATTCCAAACCTTCTCAACACATTCAACCGGTTCGCGTTCGCTATGGTGCGGAGTCGGTTCAAGGGCACCGCGATAAATTTTTCGATGTTCATTTTGATTTTGTTTTGCCCTTTTTGAAAAAACTTGGTCTCACTGTAACCGAAGACAAGCTTTCCCGCGTAGATATGCAATGTCTGATAGATGTATCCATGCGTGAATTTGTGCGGTTGGTTCAAGATGACCATGTTGTAACGAAATTGCGCAAAAAGGCGATATTCGGTACGATGGTTCGGGACGATACAATCGAAATAGGCTCGTTGAGCAATGCGCAATTTTGCATTTATGACAAGGGTCGCGAGTTACGTCAAAGAAAATCTAACCTTGTCAAGGAGGCGTTGTTTGTTCGTGATTGCGTTGGGGACGAATGGTACAACAGTGGTCGTCCGATAACTCGCGTCGAGATTCGTCTTGGTCGTGATGCGTTGCGGAGTCTTGGTGTAAGCAGTGTTGCGGATTTGCAAAAGAGAGAGCGCGGCATTATTGAATTGTTGACAACGGAATGGCTTCGCATTTTGGAAAAGCCTAAGGTTCGCGGTCACGAAAACACTGCTGCGATACATCCGGTTTGGGATCGTATTCGCAATTTGTTCTTTTCGTATTTTACGGGTAGTGAGGTTGCGGTTAAATGGGAAAAGCCGGAGTCTATCTCTTGCGATCCGGTTGCATTGGAAAAACAGGCGTTGGGCTGTTTGTCGAAGGCATTGGCAACACGTCATGGCGAGCAGTTGGATTCAAAATCGTCGAAGTTTTTGGCGAATGTTTGGGTTGATAATGTTGGCGGCGAGTTGCATGCAAAGATAAATACTATTGCTGTATTGCACCGTCATAAAACGGGCGTGGAGTTTGGCGTGTCGTCGGGTTTGTATGCGGGCTATGACATCGAATTGGAGCCGAGTTATGCTCTTGACGAGTCGGTATTGGAACGTAAACGTTCGTCGGTAAATGATTGGCTTGGCAGTATAGGTGGAGGTTCGGGATGACGGAATTTGTAGTAAGTTGTATTTTGGGCGGTTTTAGCCTTTCGCTATTTTTGTACTTTACGGGGTACGGTTTGCGATTGGTCGACCTTTTTACGAAGTGGCGTTAATTGTGTTGATAATGTATGGGCATGATACGAAACAAATTTTTTACACGACGAAAGGACAATGCAATGGAACAGAAATGGCGGACGAAGTTGCCTGTGCAGCAGGGCAAGTATCTCGTTTATGATGGTACTACCTATCGCGTTGTAGACGTGATGTATGGTGAGACTCGTGAACGTTTGGTAGTGGCATTATCTGGATGGGGATGCGAGAATATAGAGGAATTCGTTAAGGGGTTTCCTGATGTACTTCGGTGGCTAAAGATAGAGTGTCCTCCTTCGATTGAAAAGATTCAAGCGGCGGAGTTGGCGAGCATATAATCGTACAGGTTTTACCGTGCGTTGCGGTAGGACAACTATTTGGTCGGACATGGATGTTTGCGGCTTGGTATTTATTCCCCTTTGGGGAGAAAGGAAAGAGTCATGGAAAGCAAGTTGAGATGGACGAGTAAAGTACCGAAGAGGACCGGGATATTTTTGGTTCGTCGGTTGCATAGTAAAAGCGTCGGCTATGCGGTGTTGGTAAAGCAAGGTAAGCGATTGTTTTGCACACCAGAGAGCTGTGCTATTGGTTATAGGGGTAAGTTCACTGATGAGGTGCTTGACATTTGGTCATCCGCGACAATGTGGGCAAGGATCGGACAGTGTGAATTAGACATTCTCCGGGAATATGCTGATGCTAATTCCGGGATGGTTACTACGCGTGACGTAGAAACCTTACTCGTACAGGTTACTCCGTGCGTTGCGGGGTAACACAGCTGACCGGATGTGTAGTTCGGCGGCTTGGTATTTATTCCCCTTTGGGGAGAAAGGAAATTGCTATGATTAGCAAGATTTGGGAAGGAGTCCGTGTTGGTGTCGGCAAAGTTGTCGGGGTGGGTCTTGAGGGGATTAAGACTCCCGTTGCTCGGCTTGTTGCGGCTGTCGTTGGTGCTGGTGTGTTTTTCACTGGTGTGGATTTGCTGGCTCAAGGTGGAGATCCGCCGTCTAACACTGTGACGTTCACACCGATAGTGAACTTCGGCGATTTGTTCACGACGATCACGGCGGTGGTTGGTCCGCTTGTTGCTGGCGCACTTGGTCTTGGCTTGGCGATTTGGGGAGCGCGTTACGTGTTCTCTATCATTAAGTCGGTGGGGCGTTAGCCATTATTGGGGTAGCCCAAGCCCCGTCATTTTAATAAGGGAAGGAATTATGAGCAGGATACTTTTTTTAATTTTGATATTGTTTTTGTCGTCTCGTTTTGTGATGGGGCAAGTTTATGACATCACGGACTTGGTGACAGAGGGATTGTCTAATGGCAGTGTAGGATATGGTATGTTTGCTTCTCATGTTTCACATCCGGTGGGCGATTTATCAAGAGCAGTGCATATTGAACTGGTATTTGTACAAGGTTTTAATGGTTGGGCTTATATTCCTAATGATGGAAAACCAGTGGAATTGTTATCGTCGGAGTTATGTATTGTTCCTCATGCGACATCTCCGAACATGAATCCGAATCATAGATATTATTTTGAGTTTGGTGGTCGGAAATTTGTGCGTTTCAATTATAATGGTCGGGAATATCAATTTGATTTAGTTACACAACATACGGCAACAACGAGACATAGTGGTATAGATTGGCTTCATTACAGGGCGCGATATGTAGTATTTTCTGATGACTTTTTTGAGTCATTGGATGCTTGGGAAGGTGCGGGTATTGGTAATGGGGATGGTCCCGGCGGTCTTCCTGATTTAGATGGTTCATGTTGCGAGTCGTTAATTTTGCTTTTGCAATGGATTGGGGAATTGCAACAGGAAAGCAATACGTTGCTTCAAAATATTCAAGTGGAATCCTTATCTCAAAATGTTCAAGTAGAGTTATTATTGCGTGAGGAGAATTTGCTCTTGCAATATATTTTAGCTATACTATCGTTGCTATTAGGAATGTTATTAGCGATGGTATTTTTATATGGTTTGAAACTTCGGTAGGTGTATTATGCGTAGACTTTTGTTTGTAATTTTGTTTTTGCTTTTCCTGCTGGAGTCGGCATGGGCGGTTCAGGGTGCGGGGAGTAGAAGTGTAACATTAGACCCTCAGTATGTTCGAATGAGTAATACTGGCAATAATAGGGCTTTTCTTACACCTGATCTGCGTTATACTCAAACTGTGGTGCTAGACGGAGTAACTTATGGAAATGTAGCTGAAACTTTCTTTTCGAGTGGTATTGCAGGTTATTCGAATTATTGGAGGCTTTGGATGCCTCATCTACCCAATTTGGGCGAACTGGCTGTTACCATGCCCATTGTAGCACCTGATGAATTTGAATCAATTTTGGAGTTTGTCTTCTACTATCGAGAAGATGGTGTGGCTTATGTGTCTGTATTGAGTGTTCCGGTCACGTTTACTCTCGTGGGGTATATGAATTCAGGGGGGGTGTTCGAAGGGGATGTGCCTTTGGGGGTAACTTTTATTGCTTCTCGTGCCCTTTATACTGGTACATTTAACGTTCCAGCCAATAATGATGAGTTAGCTTGTATTGTGCGCGGTATCTGTGCCAACACTTGTACTTGCGATGCTTGCTGTGAATGTGTCTGTACCTGCGACGCGTGGTCATCAATTTCTTGCAATGGTGAGTGTGGTTTTGGCGGCTGTGATTGCCATTGTCTTTGCGATGCTTGTTGTGAGTGTCGGTGTACTTGCGGGATGTGTGATCTGCCGGAGTGTAATGGATTATGTCTTCCGGGCGGCTGTACTTGTCATTGTGTGGAGCCGTGTGATGCTTGTTGTGAGTGTCGTTGTACTTGCGGTGGGGTTTGTGATCCGCCGGAGTGTAATGGATTATGTCTTCCGGGCGGTTGTAGTTGTCATTGCGAGGAGGAGTGTGAAGCGTGTTGTGAATGTCGTTGTATTTGCGATGGTTCTTGTGGTGCAACGGCTTGTAATGGGGAGTGTGCGCCTGGCGGCTGTGATTGCCACTGTATTTGTGATGCATGTTGTGAGTGTCGGTGTACTTGCGGTATGTGTGATTTGTCGGAGTGTAACGGAGAGTGTTTACCGGGCGGCTGTACTTGTCATTGCGTTGTAGGTTGCGGTGCCTGTTGTGAGTGTCGTTGTACTTGCGAAGAGGGTGTAGAGTGTGATTCTGTTCCTTGTAACGGGAAGTGTTTGCCGGGCGGTTGTGAATGCCACTGCGGGGAAGAGTATGGTTGCGGTGCTTGCTGTGAGTGTCGTTGCGATTGTGAAGAGGGCTGGGATGGTCCGTCTTGTAATGGGGGGTGTTTGCCGGGCGGCTGTACTTGTCATTGCCCTTGTAATGCGTGCTGTGAATGCACTTGTGTTTGTTATGGTTTGTGTGAACCGTCACTGTGTGATGGGTTATGCGGTGGGGAGTCAGGTTGCGATTGTCATTGCAATGCGTGTGATTGCGGTGCTTGTTGTTCTTGTTACTGCACATGTGGGTTGTGGAGTGTAGTTTTGTGCAGTGGTGACTGCGAAGGTTGTGATTGTCATTGCAACGAATGCGAGTGTGATGCTTGCTGTGCATGCCGTTGTGAATGCGGTCAATGGTCGGGTTCGGATTGCAATGGGGAATGTGCACCGGGCGGCTGCGATTGTCATTGTAACGATTGCGAGTGTGATGCATGCTGTGAATGCCGTTGCGAATGTGGTCAATGGTCGGGTTCGGATTGCAATGGGGAATGTGCACCGGGCGGTTGTACATGTCATTGTAACGATTGCGAGTGTGATGCATGCTGTGAATGCCGTTGCGAATGCGGTCAATGGTCGGGTTCGGATTGCAATGGGGAATGCGCACCGGGCGGCTGTGATTGCCATTGTAACGATTGCGAGTGTGATGCTTGCTGTGAATGCCGTTGCGAATGCGGTCAATGGTCGGGTTCGCCTTGCAATGGGGAGTGCGCACCGGGCGGTTGTACATGTCATTGCGGGGATAACAATGATTGTGAGTGCGATGCATGCTGCGAATGCCGTTGCGAGTGTGGCAAGTGGTCGAGTTTTCCTTGCAATGGTGAATGTGCGCAGGGCGGTTGTACTTGCCATTGCACATTGGGCAATATGCCTCCATGTGATTGCAATGCATGTTGTTTGTGTAGATGTAGTTGCGGTAAATGGTTGCAGGGTGGTGGTGTCGGCTGTAGTGGGGTGTGTTCTCATAATTGTTGGACATGTAAAAATGGTGGTACGCATTTAGAGGGCACATCGACTTGTTGTGATTGTCATTGTCCCGGTGGTGTTGGACATGGAGGCGGTGGTGGTTCGGGTGATGATGACGACTTTGATATTCCTGAATTACCGCCGTTACCTGAATTTCCTGAATTGCCAGAACCTTTCGTGCCGCCTGTTTTTGATTTTTGGGATTATCCAGATGTTCCTGATTCAGTGCTTCCTGATGTTCCGACACTTGAAAGGCCGGAATTAGATTGGAGTTTGCCGCGTGTTGGCGTTCCTCAACGAGTTATAGACGGTTATGATGGTTTAGCCGGTCGTTTTGGTAATTTGTTAGGCTCTACCGATGGTTTAACAGATTTTAGAGCGGGTCAGATGGATCAAATTTGCATAGAGAATCCGATACGTGAATTTTCTGGAGTGCAGTTGCCTAGTTTTAGGGCTTGTTTAAATTTTAATGAGTTGGCTCAACAGGCTTGGGTATCTCCGTTGCGGATGATGTTACTTTTTATGGTTGTATGGATGTTTTTCAGTTCGGTTATTACAGTTTTAAGGCAATACTGATATGATTTTATTTATACCTATACTTCACGGCATACTGAATGGAATTGGCTGGATCGTTGGCTTTTTTAGGTTTATCGGTCCTTGGCTCACTAATTTTCTTCAGATTACTGTTCCGGGAGTTTTAACTTATTTATTTCGTTTGGGTCCTTTATTCTCGCGTCTGTGGCAGATGGGAGGTATGGTTCTCAGATTTTGTTTTAGTTGGAAAGGTTTTTTGTCATATTTGGGTGTATGGTTTGTTGGCAACCTTTTTGGTTTTGGAAAACAATTTGCAGATTTTCATGGATGGTTGGCAAGTTCGATAGGAAAAGCATTATATGAATTTTTCTTTGATGGCGAGAGAGGTATATGTTGGGATATTTGTATGGGTTTACTTTGGATTGGAGAAGTTGTTGTTGGCGGATTTGAGGGATTAGGGTTGCGAGAACAATCATTTGGAGCATATGGAGATTCGATTAGTTGGGCAATGGCTTTGATTGGTCGGATGAATTCATTTTTTCCGATTGTAGAGGCAGGAGTTTTGCTTTCACTATTTTTGACTTTTGTATTTTTTTTCCTGATGGTAAAGGGAATTGCGAAGTTGATACCGACGATTGGTTGATGATGCGTAGAAATTATTTATGGGCATGGATGCTCATACTTGCAAGGATGCTTTCGATTATAGCGGGTAAACCGGGTAGTGGTAAGAGTTACCACATGGCTGGCATAGTTGTGGATATGCTGTCGGACTGGGTGCGTTATGAGTTAAAGCATGGTGTAGCATTTGATTCGAGTATTTGGACTAACATGAAATTTAATATAGCGGGTTTGAATGAAACGATTAGCAAGCGTATAGGGCAAGAGGTAGATGTTTCGCATTATGTAGAATACTGTGATGAGTCATTTTTTAATGATGTTAATGCGGTCTATTGGTGGAAGAAGTTTCCTGCGAAGAGTTTGATTATTATTGACGAGGTTCACTTTCATTTGGGTCGCAAGGTGGAGTATGGTTCGTTGGACTTGGAATCGGAGTTGATAAATTGGGTGTCGACTCATCGTCACAGTCAGCAGGAGATATACTTTTTAAGTCAGCACACGGATCAGTTTGCGAATCAGATATTGGGTATTGCTGATACACTTTTGGAGATAGTTAATGTGAAGTCGTTGCATTTGCCTTTTCCTATTAGTATTCCGATGTCGGATATCGATGAGTTAAAGCGTTCGTTTGGGATTATGAATCAGTATTATCAGGCGAATGTTGGCAATTTTCGCGGGAAGGCAGTTAGGTGGTCTGGTGCGGTACAACGTTATGTAATGACGGCGGATATATTTCGTGCTTATAAGAGTGCGAGTCATGGCAGTTTGGACGAGTCCGGTGATCGTCCTTCGTTGGGTATGAATTGGTATGAGGGTTTGATGTGGTTTGCTCGTAAACATGCTTGGCATTTAGTGCCGAAGTTTTCGATTATTTTTGCCATACCTTTTATTGGTTGGTGGCTTTTGATGAGTATTCCTACGATATTAGCTTCTGCCGCGGTTGGTAGTAAACAAGTTGAACAGGTTGAGGTATTTGAAGATGAGTCAAGACGTGAAGAGGGAGTTATCACTATGGGAGGTCGATCTGGAGTTACCTCGCCGGTGTTGGATGCGCGGGCTATACGTCAACCGGAAGTACAATCGGTTGGAGCAGACTTTGGTGCTGTTGCAAGAGTTGAGGGTTCGCTTTCGGGCGGAATGGATAGAAGAGTGGAATCAAAGAAAGAAGTCAAGATAGTGATGTTACATCAGAGAGGAGTAGTGTTAGATGACGGCAGGAAGATTGCGATTGGCGAGACGTTGGATTATGGCGGCGCGGAGGAGACGTTGGCGGTTGCTTGTGCAATATGCGGCGTGATAGTATTCGAGTCGGGGAAGCGGATACGGTTTTGATATATGAAGGAAATATCGGTGAAGCGGAGACAGGCTCTGCTGGAGAGCAACCTATCGAGGAATAGCCGGTATCAACGGGGCACTTGCCTTGCCCCTTCGGTTGTTATGATCGTTGGGGCTTTCCGATGTGCTTTGTTGTGTATGCCTTAAAAACTTACTTACGTTTTTGCGTTTTATGTGATGGTATTTTGCTTTTTTGTTTCGGAGTTTGGAGTCCCTCAAATAATTTTACAGTATGGCAAAGTTATCATTACTGACAATTTTATTTTGCTTCCTCGTCCCGTCGTCGTCGCCCTCACCAAGAGGGGCGGCGGCGATGGGGCGGGGGAGCAAAATACGATAGCAATGATGGCTTTGCCATTCCTTGTAACTTGAGACGTTGTGTCCCGTAAATGTAGTCCCGACAAAGCAAGTGATATGCCAAAAATAATTTTTTAACGGAGTGTTAAGAAAAATTATTTTTGGCATAGCACTTGCGTCGGGACGGTGGGACCCGATTGATGTAGAGGGTGGAGAAAGATTAACAGAACGATACTTTTAACGAGAGGATAGAAAGATGACACATTTATCGAGGTTGGGGGCTATGGTTGAACGATTAATGCTCTATTCTTCAGTAGAAATAACAGAGAGCGAAGCCGAAAGTGCGCTTTGTGATACGAAGATGATTGCAAAAGAAGAAGTCGTAGCAGATACGGAAGGGGATGACGACGATTGCGATTACGTTGATATCAGATTCAGTGGGAATGTGCGTATTGACGACGCAGATGATGGGCATTATCTGCACGAATATCATTTTGAGGCTGTTGTTGGATTTGAAGATGAAAAAATTATCGGACGAGCAAGCGTAGTAGTATTTCGAACTGATGAGGCTATTCAGAAGGGAGAAAGACCTATTTTTGTTTTTGATGCTGCACAAGATCATAATGATCTTTTTGCTGTATTATTTAGGACAAAGGGAGGTGCGATGAGAAGTCCGAGAATTCCAAGATTATTTGATGAAAGGTTGTGTTGTATTAATCGTTCAAATAAAGATGTAGTATATGTGAGTACTATTGAGGTTGAACCAAGGTATCGTAGACGAGGTGTTGGCAGTAAGATTTTGACTGCTATTAAGCAAGTGTTTGAACGATATGGTTTGTTTTGTTCGACTGTATATGGTCATGACGATTTAAGTTTATGGACAGGATTTTTCAAGAAAAATGGATTTGAATTAAGAGCGAAGGGCTATGTATTTGGCGGACATATTTCCTTGTTTCTGTATGATGAAAAATAGAGGAGAATGATAGATGACCTATAATCATGAGCATGACGGCGGCACTATACTTGGCAAGATAGAACCTTGTCCTCGTTGTGGGCTATTACCGCATTTGTTGGCGTTGCGATTTACGGAGTTCGACTATAATCGTTTGGAGTCATTGGGTTGTGTTCGCAGGGGGCATCAGTTAGTGTGTCGCGGTTGTAACCGTTTGACACCGATGTGCGGCGGTCTGCTTGAGGCATTACGGTATTGGAATAACATAGATGAAGTGGGTGATGCAGTTTTGACAGCAATTAGAGAAGGGAGTTGAGCATGGAGAATAATATGGGAGTACATGTACATTGTGGTTCGTATCGTCCTAAATGGATGCGAGGTAAACGTAAACGTACTGCATTGCATTTTGACTTTTCATTGGAAGTGCCGGAGGAAATGCAATCGGAGGTGGTGGCTGAGTTAAGTGAGTCGATACATGAATTGGTATCTCGTTGGTCTCGGTCGTGTTATATCAAGATGAAGCGAGAAGCGGTAGAGCGAAAGGAGTTAAAGTAATGGGATTGTTCGTTGGGAATTGGTGTTTGAAAGACCGTACTAGGATGAAGCCACGTAAGTTTTCAGCGTCTGGTGAATGTGAAACTCTTGCAAGTTTTTTGCATGGAGAGTTGTATCGCTTTAGTTGTAGTGCTAGCGGTAAAGATAGAGAAACTGTTAGAGGGGGTTATGTTATTTTTGAACAGTTACTTTATAATTTGCATGATGAGTACTTTATTACGGACGAAGAACTTGACCGTTTATTAGAGCGTTTGGATAGGGAGAGTAAAGAATGGCAAAGTTAAAAAAGAAAGACATGAAATTGGAACCTTGCAAGATATGTTGTATAGTTCCCAGAGTGGTGAGGCTTTCGTCTGCGGACGAGGTTCCGAGTAAGGCAAGATGGTGGTATCGGATAGAATGCCGGGGCTTTCATCATGTCGTAACATTAACGCATAAAGATAAAGCGGCTATTGTCGGGCTTTGGAATATGCTTAACGAAGTAGAGAAGGAAAAGAAATGAGTCGTTTTTTGTTATCATCGTTGATGCTGGTCTATTTCGTCGGCTGTTCGTTGTTGAATCCGATGGTTCGGGTACAGGGTCCGGTCTATCCGGGTAGTGTATCTGACATACGATTTGAGCGTACACCAGATCGGGTTGCAGAATCAAGTGAACAAGAGGTTCGGCTCGTCACTGCTCGGTTTGCTAGTTGCAATTTTCGTGATGGTATGCGTCAGTTGACGGAATTGACTGGTGTTCCTATATCGTGGGACAAGTCATTAGACAAAGAAGTGATAGACGGCGTTTTTATAGAACAACCGATAGATGAGGTATTGGAGTTTCTTTCTCGTCGTTTGAATGTAACGGTAACGGATGTTCAGGGTATGTATTTTTTGGGAACAGTTCGTCAGGGAGATTTTGTATCGGCAGTTGTTCGAGTTCCTCCTGTAGCGAAGGATGAGTTGCAGTCGGCGTTATCATCGGTATCGAGCGGTAAGGCGACGATCATAGGTTCGTTTATTTGGATTACGGACACGTTGGAAAATGTTCGCAAGCTTATATCGGACTTGGATGTCATTCGCGAGCGTTCGGAGCGTTCTTACTTGGCGGAGGTTTTTTTTATACGTGTGAACGAGGATGACTTTTTGCGTTTGACGGCGGACTTGCGTATCAATCAGGTTGATATATTTTCGTCTTCATTTAATATCAGTCAGTTGTTTTCGATGTTTGTCGATGCGGACGGCAAGTTGGGTAGTACGGTCATAGACACCAGACCTGTATTGTTATTATCTGAAGGTCGTAAAGCGATGTTTGAAGTCGGCAGTGAAATTACTCGTGAGCGTCGTGCGGTGTCGGAGACCGGCATAATATCGACGATAGGTTATGATAAGTTTCAAGACGGCATTTTGCTGTCTTTGTTGTTGCATCGAGTTTCAGACGAGCGTTACAGTTTGGACATGGAATTGGAAGTATCGACATTTGACCGCAATGATACGGCATCAGCGATTCCGGCGAAGAGTACGAGTGTATTGCGTTCTCCGGGCATGTTGATTCGTGATGGCGGCGTGGTTTATGCTGGTAGTTTGAAACGTCGTGATGCGGGCAGGTTTTTTGGGATTATCTTATTTGATGGCGGTCGTGGGTCGGACTTGTTGACGATCTGGGTTCGTTGTCGTGAGATTCGTTAGATAGGAGAATGGAGTTTTAATGCCTCTTTGAGGCGAAAGGATTTTTTATGGCGATTACAGCCAGGGAGTTGATGCAACCTCCGGTGTTTGAGGGGTTGGGGAAGTTCGTTTACTGTCGTGGGGCGAGTGGTGATTGGCCTGCGTCGTTTTCGTTCGAGTTTTTCGGCGGTCAGATGAGTGTCGAAGTGGACGAGTCGGAGTTACAAAATCCTCCGGCGGTTGGTGCGTTCTTTTTCATTACGGGGAATGTTCGTCGTAATACTCGGAACGGTACTATTTCATTGGCGGCGATGGAGAAGAAGTTTGTTGCGAACGATGTTTCGGCATTGAGTGAGGAGCAGACTCAGCAGTACGTTAACGGTTTGCGTATTCGCGGCGTTGGTATAGTGAAGGATCGGCAGTCGTCTCAGATTGCTCGTGGTCCGACATATTATTCTGCTGTTCTTGAGTGGCAGGGAGCGACTCATCGTTTTTCGGGTTTAACGCCGGAGTTGTATCAGCGTATTCCTGTGCCTGGTAAGGGAGTGGATCGTGTTCCGGCGTATGTTCGCTTTGAGTTGACGATGCTTGTGCGTGATGAGCGTAATGACAACGGGCAGCGGATCGTACAGCAGATTCCGTCGTTGACTTGGATTCAATTGGAACCTTTGTCGACGGGTTCGGTAGCGGGTTCTTCAGCGTCGACTCCTGCTGGTTCGGGCATGTCTCCGTCGAAATCAGTGTCGGCACCGTCTTCGGCACCGTCTTCGGCAACACAGGCTTCGAAGTCGTGATATGGTACAAGATTCTCGCTTGTTTTGTAAGGCGAGAATCTTATTTTTAACGTCGAATGGTATTTGGCTGAAGTGATGTGCTTTGTTGTGTATGCCTTAAAAAACTCATTTTGTAACAACGTTTGTCTGCGGGGATAAGATGCCCAGCGGCGGAGAATGGTAAACGGAACGATACTGTTGCCTATGTATTTGGTATCGTCAACATTAACTAAAACCTTTAACTGAAAGGAGTGATAATCATGTCAAGAGAAGAGCGAGAGAAGGAGTCCGGCAGGGATAAGCCGGTGGGAGTGGGTGGTATTGGCGGCTGGTTGCCTTTGATCATCGGTGGTGTCGTGCTGTTTGCGGTGTATCAGTTGGGTCATAGTTCCGGCAGTCGCACGGCAGTTGATTCAGTGGATCGTTCGAATGTAACTTATCCGATACCGATGGGGGGAGCGGCGGATCAACGTGCACCGGTTAATACGAATGCGGTTCGTAACAATGCTCAACCTGTTCGTCATCAACCGATTCCATTGGAAGGTTCGTTGCCCGTTAATGCGGCACCGGCGCGTAACAATGCGCAATCTGTTCGTCATCAGTCGATACCGTTGGAGTCATCTGTGTCTCGTCCGGTGCCGATGGTAGTAACGCGGGAGGTAGGACCGATGATTGCTCCTCCGGCGAATTCGGTTTATGATCGTTCTCCGGCGGGGATTGATCCGTCGGGAATGGGATTGATGCCATTGCAACCGATTGAACCAGCGACGGTTTATCCGACTCCGGCGACTCGGTCGGCGTTCCGCGAGCCGACGTTAGCACCGGCTTTACCGTCAACTCGTCCGGTTTCGGCGGCGCAGACATCTGGTGCGCAGGCGGTCACGGTTCATAGTTTGGATTGCGATTGCGGCAAATAAGAACAAGGTATAGGGCGGTGCCGTGCAGTTTCTTTGCAAGGATGCAAGTTTTAGCAGGATGCTGATTGGGACGCGGTGCTTGCCTATTTTTAGGAAAGGAACTTACACTATGAGCAGTAATCGAAAAGGTTTTACATTGGTAGAATTGTTGGTAGTGATTTCTATCATTGCCATTTTAGCGGCGTTGTTGATGCCTGCTATTCAGGCGGGTCGTGAGGCGGCGCGTCGGACGCAGTGCATTAGCAATCAGCGTCAGGTTGCGATTGCGCTTTTGAATTACGAAGGTGTGAAGGGTAGTTTCCCTGCGTTGCGTTCTCCGCTTAAGCCGGCAGGTTATCCTTGGGATGGGAATGTATCGGACAAGTCGAATGCTGAACTCACGGAGTTGACGTGGGTTGGCTTTCTACTGCCGTTCATGGAGCAACATGCTGCTTGGAGTTTTATTAACACTGGTACTGTCGTTGATGCGACACTGTATGATTTGGTTCTTCCTGTGATGCGTTGCGTGAGTAGTCGCGGCAGTTCTTCCGGCGATAATCGAATCAGTTACGTTGTGAATGCCGGTCCGCAAAACGGAGTGCTTGGTCAAGAGTATGGTCGTTCGGAGCGTTTGCAACGTCAAGACAAGATGTATACGTTGTTTTTCGATCACTTTGCCGATGTTGGCGGCTGGTCGGATCGTGTTGCTGGTGCACGCTGTATGAGTCGTGTGTCGGTCGATAATATAACATCGCTGGATGGTACGAGCATGACGATATTGCTTTCGGAGAATGAGGATGCTGGTCATTGGGTTTGGTATGTTGGCGATGATGTGGAGATTCCTGCGGCGAGTATGTTTCTCGTTGGCGGTACGTCGGCGGTATATCCGCAGGGAGCGAATCTTCATTATATTGAGCAACACGTCGGCTTTTGTTTTCCCAGTGACTTGAGTAGCCTAGCGAGCGGCGAAGTGCCGGTGTATGTTGGTGCGAGTGCGACGGTTGTTTCTCCGTTATTTATCAATGAGGGTCGGGACAATTACTATGATGGTATTGTTCCTGGTTCATTGGGTTTGGGTTTTGATATGGTTCGCAAGACGCGTCCGTCTTCTGCTCATTTGGGCGTAGTGGTTACGGCTTTTTGTGACGGCAGTGTTCGGACGTTGCGTGGCGATATGGACAAAGTGCTTTTTGTTCGGCTCTGCCGTCCGGGCAGCGGTGTGATAATCAATCCGAAAGACCTCGACTAGGTGTTTTGTGGTTGTTCCTCAGAGTCGGCGGGGCGTACCGTCGACTCGCTTTTTACGATTAACAATGTAATGAAAGGAGTCATTGCAATGAAAAAGAAGGTATTTTGGTTGACGGCGGTTTACGTTTTTACTATTAGTTTTGTCTTTTTTGGCAAGGAGTTGTTTGCGCAAGAAGGTCCGGCACCGGTTGAGATGTTGCCATTGGTTAATTTGGACGATATGTTCGATCCGATGAAGCAGTATTTTACGGATATATTGAAAGAGTATTGGGTAATGTTGCTGTCGTTTTTCTTCCTTTGGTTTGCTGTGATGTGTGCTATATCGTATTTGGATGGTATGGTACGACGCAGAGTTTCGATTCAGTGTCATCGAGATCAGTTGCGTGAGAGACAGGCGGCGGTGGAGTTTGAAAAGCAGGGCAAACTTGAGGAGTATCGTCGGCAGTTAAGGGAAAGTCGTTACGTAGAGCGGCAGGAGGCAGAGTATCATAGCCGGGAGTTGAACAATATCATTTTACGGGATGGCGAAAACTTTGCTAATATCGATGGGCAATACTATGTTCGTTCTGAATCTTATGGTGTGGTAAATTACAAGACACTTGATCAGTGGCGTTTGGATGTAGAGGTAGAGAATTCACAACCTCTTGATTTTGATAATGATGATCATGGTCGGATATATGATAGTATTGTAGATTCAGATTATCGCGGTACAGTTTCGGATGCGGATGCTTACAGGGGCGGTTTATCTAATCCAGAGCGGAATTCAGATGGTGGACTCGGTTGTGCGGATGAGCCGTTACCTTATGAAGAAGAGGATGAGGATGATTATAAAGACGAGATTACTCATCAGAGGATATTTTCGGAATTTTTTGGGTCGGATGTTTCAGACAGACATAAAAAAATTGGTTCAGGTTTTGACGATGACTCTTTTGAACGTGGGTATCGGGATCGTCAATCGCAGTTTCGTGGTGGTTATTGAAAACACTTTAATAAAGAAAGGAGAGTAATATGTCGGCAGAAGTCGAAGGCGTGAAAACGCAGAAGCAATACGTTTGCTTCGTTAAGAGTCGTCCGGGAGTCAATTTTCGTCCTTACACGGAAAAGGACAATCCTGACAAGTTGGTTGTCAAACCTATGCGTGAATTTTTGGATCACGAGATAAGTTGCTGGTTCAAAGCGAGTGAATCGGAAGAGATGCGTTCGGCGGTGCTGTTGAAAGTGTCTGCTGAACAGTTCTTTGCTGATGCTGGCAAGTCCGGTATAAATTCTGTTCTTGCATCGATGCTGGGATGGAATTATGCTGAGGCGGCGCGTATTGTAGAGGACGAGGGGTGTGTATTACTCTTGACGGCACATCCGCGATTTGAGTCGAAACCGTTTTCGTTTGTTCGTGTTCGGGATGACGATCATTATGCCGTACAATTTGTCGAGAAGTTACTCTCGGTTCGCGGCGGTAAAATTGTCTTCGAGGAGTACGATTCAGAGAAACATGTTGCCGGCTATCGGCATGAAGTGTAAATACATTCTAACAATGAAAGGAGGTGATGAAGAGTGTTTTTTGATGGTATGGTTTTGTTTGCTCAGGCTAGTGTGCCTGATGTGACGTTCACGCCGATTGTGAATTTCACGGGCATTTTTGAGACGTTGTTCTCGGTGATCGGCGCGCCTGTTGCGGCGGTACTTAGTCTTGGCTTGGCGATTTGGGGAGCGCGTTACATGTTCTTCCTTATCAAGTCGATGGGAGAGGATTCTGACCGTAGGACGATAAATTCTGATTATGATAGGGATAAATATAGACGTAGACTGAGAGCATCTCGTTATGATGGCATGACGCAGGAGGAAAAGGCGATAGAGAAGTCTATTGATCGTCATCATCATAAGGAGTACTACAGGGAATTTAGAAGAACATGATAATGATTGGATAGGCAATTTGTTAAGAATTGCCTATTCAATTGTATAAATGGAGAAGAAGGGAAAGAATGTGATTGGTAAATCTATTCAGATTGTGTTTTTTTTATGCAAAACTCGACGATTTTTTTCATGATTTTCTTGTCGTACATTTTATCTACTGGAATTCTTGCATAATGGACTTTTGATCCTGCGAGAGCTGCATTTTTCTTTTCATCATTCTCTTGCGATTTCTTTTTACTGTGTGAACTATCATCTAATTCAATAGCAAGGATGATTTCTTGTGTGTTTGATATGACTAAAGTAAAGTCGATGTGCATCATAAAGTATTTCTTATGTTTCCAGATGTTTAGCGTCTTTATGACTTCAGGGTGCAAAATGTCGGCAAGACGGACTTTACAATGCACTTCAATACTTGGTGGCAAGTGTTGGTGTAAATATTCTTTGAATTTCTTTTCGGTAGGTGTAACTAACGTGTTTATTTTACGTGTGCCTTTATTTGTATTTTCTGAATGAGTCATGAATTTTGAATGATAGTTAATGTTCTTTGTTTGTTTTACCGATTACATAATTATCACGATATTTCTTTTCAATGATAACGAATCGTCATGAAGGCTTACAAAACATCTCAGGGCAAGTGGCAAGTCAATTACAGTGAGCGTGGCAAGCAACGGACGATTCATCTTGGTCGTGATTTTACGTCGGGCAGTGCTGATCGGGTAGCGACAATCGTAACGGATATTTTGTCCTGCCGCAAGAGGGGGGATGCGGTGCCGTTGGAAATTCTCCGGCGGGTTGAAAATTTACCGGAGCGGGTTCGGAACAGTTTTGAGCGGCATGGTCTCATCGGCGGTGTATCGTCATGGACGCTTGCGGATTTGTTGGAGAAATTTCGAGAGACGAAGAGTCATTTTAAAAAGACGACGCAAGATTTTTACAGAAATTTCGGCAATCACCTTGCCGCTTTTTTCGGCAGTGATTGTCGGCTTTCCGCGATTGGCAAGTTGGACTGTGAACGATTTAAGAATCAACATCTTGGCAAGTTAGCGGCTTGTACTACTTCGCGTGGTCTTCGTGCTTGCCGGACCATTTTTAAGTATGCGGTCGATGCTGGCTGGTTGGAAAATAATCCATTCAAGAAAGTGTCAAGTCGCGTGGATGTCAATCTTGTCCGGCAGAGTTATGTTGACAATGCAACGATTTATAAAGTGATGGAGTATTGCCGGGATGATTATGATCGTCTGCTTTTGGCGTTGGCTCGTTTTGGCGGCTTGCGTATTCCTTCGGAGGCGGGGCATTTGCGTTATTGCGATTTTGATTTGGTTAACAATGTGATTCGTATTCATCAGGATACGAAGACGGGCGCGCGTGAGGTTCCGTTGTTTGGCGAAATCCGGGAAATTTTTGATCGGATTGTTGTCAACTTGGGTAAAATAAGCGTGCCGGCAGATTCTCCGGGAGAAAATTATTCGGCGGACTCGCAGGCATTAGTTTTTGGTAAATTGGGCAACCGGGGTACAATTCATAATCGGATACTTGCTGTGATCCGTGCGAGTGGAGTCCCGGTATGGTTGAAGTTGTTTGTGAATTTGCGTTCGAGTTGTATCACGGACTTGGTTGGTCGTGGCTATTCGGAGAAGACTTTGGATGCGATATTTGGCAATTCTGCTCGTGTTCGCAATTTGCATTATGTGCAATTTCTTAAGGACAAGGAGTATTCGAAGGTGTTGGAAGATGCTGAAAGATTGCGTCGGTTGTCGGTTGAAAATGTTGTCAAAAAGGACACTGAATTTGATATAGAATCGCTGGATGAAGGGGAGCTTTTGCGTTTGAGGGATTGGTTACTGAAACGGTATGGCACCGGTAAACAGGCGGGTTGACGATATCAAGATAGGCAAGATGGCGTTTTGCCTACATTTTCTATTTTCTCTATTTTGCCAAAATGCTTGAAAAATAGGGGTGGAAATTTCTGAAATTTCTTTAATTTTTTTTGAATCCCCCCTTGACATTCCTGCATGGGACTGTTGTGTAGATACGTATGGCTGAAGCCCCTTGTTTATCCCTTTTATTGCCCCGGCAAGGGGTACTACTATGGTGTACTGTCCAACCTTAAGACTCGGAGCATCGCTGGCGGCGGTGTTTGCGGATGGGGGCGGTCGCGGTTCGTTCCTTGCGATTCCCAACGCATAACATAGCGGATATCCCCCTTCTGGTGCGGTCTGCCTATATCGGCTCCGTCCCATGCCGACCGGGCGGCAACACCCGGAAAGTCCAATTCGATTGCGCCCACCTCTCTCGGAAAAGCGGCTGCTTGCGGAGCACGCTCCACCGGCTTTAACGTGTTTTCGTCCAAAAACCAACGACCGCTGCGTTCCCGCTCTGGATGACTGTACGTTTGAACAAGTCTGCCGTCCTGAATCTCTATGCCGCCAAACGATATTTCGCTCGGCACCGACCCCCTGCCCTGAAACGCCCAGCGGTACGACCAATCCGTTGCTTGATGATACTTCCACTCCCCCCCTTCCAACCGGACATTATAGACTTGATTGTTTCCCGCTTCGTCATATTTAGTGTAAGAAAGAATTACTCGCCCTTGCAAATCGAAACCGATCCGCTGATGAGGGTTAAAGAGTCCTTCCCCCGGCTTGGTAGCGTCGATCATTTCGCCGGTTTTAAGCGTAAAGGGCAGTGTCATCGGTTCACCTTTGCTGTTTTCCCAATGCCGTAAATCTTTGCTGCGAGAGTAGGAAAAACTGTGATTTGTTTCACAATCGGGCGTGTCCCGCCACATCCAACAAAGGTGATAGTAACCGTCGGGTCCTACTAGGGGACCGTGATGATAGGCGTTCACCAATCCTTCACCGTCGAACATCGGCTTGTCGAACAGGCGAGTCCATTGTTTCGTTTGAGGATCATAAATGTTCCAAAGAGTGTTTCCGTCGCCGCTCCCGCCGTCCCGATAATTGAACACCAACTCTCCACTCGGTCCCGTGAGAAACACAGGATAGGTGCAACGTTGCTCCAATGTTCCGACCATTGCCGGAATCTGTTGTAGCGATTCGATGTCCATCGGCTTTTCTGCCCTGAAATAGATCAGCGGTACGCCGTGCATATTACCGGAGACGTGCAGATGTTTATTTTTGTCGAGAATCATTGTAACGTAGTTATGCGAGTCCCAGCCGATTTTTGTCGGCAATCGTTTGAACGTCCATGTTGTTTCGTCCAACTTGCGCTGGGCAACGGTCATGTTGCGTTCTGCATCGTAATAGGCGAGGAATTGCCAATCGCCTTCGGTCAGCAGTGCACAGCCGACGGGATGCCCTGACCAGACCGGCTCTACGTCGATTCGCTGCACAAGTTTATAAGCGACCTGTGCCTCAATACTGTTGTGAGAGAAGGCAAGAATAGATAAAAGCACCGTGAGTACGCGGCGGAAGTTGTTCATTGTATTTACGTTTTGTTGAAAACCATCGCTTTTCGTAAGGGAACCTCTAATAATATAGTCCGTTGACAGGTTTCAGTTTGGAGCGGACAGGTAGGCAACCGACCGCCGGTCGGTTGCGTCGGCGATAGGCGACCGCCGAGCCGGCGGCTGTGCCGCCGGACGATTCAGTGCGCCATGTAATTTCCATGGTGCACGTTGCCGCCCGGCGGACGGCAACCTACCTCATTAGGGAAACTTTTTAACGGACAGCACAGCCGCCGGATTTCTTCGCGTTCTCCCGTGCGCCCCCCGCAAGCGGGGCGGCTAACACGTAATCTTACGCAGTGGGCATAGCCTTGCTGTCGTTTAGTCAAGCCGATAACCTTCGGAATAAACTGGTTTCACCAGATCGCCTACGCCGGGGGTCTTCAGATCCGCCAGGTTCGTAACGACCAAGTTCTTGGCATCCCACTCGATCTTTTCGCCCCAGTCGCCCAACTCTCCGCCTTCGCCGCCCTGCGCCGCAGCCCAAACAGCAAGGTTGCCAAGCAAAATCGTTTCGGTAAGAGGCGAAGCACGATCAACCGCATTCGATTGAGCAATACTCGGATCACCGGCTTCCACCGCACGGAACAATTCGTACATGTTCCATCCATCGTTGCCGCCGTCACTCCTCGTAGCAAGTACCGTCTGGTCTTTGACTTCCTTCCACTCCCCTTCATCCTCGTTAATGCGTTCTCCGCCTTCGGCAACGAATCGGCGGTTTCCACAGTAGTCGTCGGTACTGTACATCGCTCCCTTCTCGCCGATGATCAACACGCCCGACGGAGGAAGATTGCCGGTGATGCCGTACTTGGTGAAGTATTCCCGCGGCGGCGTGTTGCCTTCCCGGTCATACCACCAGAACGGAATCTTACCCCGCTCTTCATTTTCGGGAAACTCGAACTCGATGACCGATGCGAGAGGATAAATGTTGAAATCGTGTCCCGAACTCTTCGCCCGCACCCACGTCGGGTCTTTCAAACCGGCAGCGGCAAAGGGAACGGTAAGCATGTGGCACGCCATGTCGCCGAGTGCGCCGCTTCCGAAATCCCACCAGCCTCTCCATCTGAAGTCGTGATAGAGACCGGGGAAATAATCCCGATACGGTGCAACGCTGAGCCAATTGCGCCAGTCGAGGTTCTGAAGGTCGCGGACGATGTCATCGTGTCTGCGCCAGATGAGGCGATCCGCCGCCTGACGGTTGGGGGTGTTTTTGTATCCCGCCGCGGCAAAGGATGCCAGATTCAGATGGCGGTCAGGATTGGGGCCCTGAGGCCACACGGGGCGGTTCGACCAACAGACAACTTCTTTGATAGTGCCGATGATTCCGGCTTTCATCAGGTCGATAGCGGTACGGGAATTATCGATAGCGGTTCCTTGGTTGCCCATCTGGGTGCAGACACCGGTTTCTTTGGCGACTTCGGCGATTTTTCGGGCTTCGTAGATGGTTCGGGTGAGCGGTTTTTGGATGAAGCAGTGCTTTCCCATCCGCATTGCCATCAGGGCGGCGGGACCGTGCATGTGGTCGGGACCGCTAATGGTAACGATGTCGATTTCCTTCTCGTTTTCTTCGAGGAGTTTTCGGAAGTCCGTGTATTTCTTGGCGGTTTGGAAGGCAGCCTGCTGGGATTTTCCATCTAACCTTCCTCTATCGACATCGCAGATAGCCACGATGTTTCCGAATCGGGCAGCGTTGTCGGCATCGCTGCCGCCTTTTCCTCCAACGCCGATACAGGCGACGTTGTATTTCTTTTCTACGGCGGCTGCTTGTCCTTGTTGCTGTGCGTTGCTTTCGGCGACGAAGTAGCCGCTACTACCGATGGCAGTGCCGACGACGGCGGCGGTTTTCAAAAAAGATCGACGATTAGTTTTTGTCATGAGTTGTGTCCTTTTTGTTAGGGTGAAATAAACCGCTCACACAAGCGGCGAAAACTCTGTTTGCCCATCCTACTACATTCGATTGGGAAATGCAATAGGCTAAAGACAGAAAGACAAGAACACAAGAACGAACCAGATCGTCGACACGTTTGCACAACACCGTAACATTGTAGAATATCGGAAGTCAAAAACCTCATTTCTACCTCATTCCCTATAACAAAACAACCTCAGTAGCCTGAGTGCGCTTCTTGAAAGACTAACCTCATTTACCCCATTTTACACACATCAAAATATGGTAAATGAGTGCTGCAATAAGGACAGAATTATCTCCCTACTTTCCTTCTAGGGACAAAGCAACATATGTAGTTGATTGTCCTTTCGATCTGTATGGTCGCTATTCCTTCCGTTTGAGTAACAGCCATAGAAAGAAAGGACCGCCGAGCAAACTCGTAATAATGCCGACGGGCAACACGGCAGGATGGAAAACCCAACGCCCCATCGTGTCGCATACCGCAAGGAAAACCGCCCCTAAAAATGCCGTTGTGATAATCAAAATCCGATGATCGGGTCCCACCAATAGTCGGGCAACATGGGGAACCAGCAGTCCTACGAATCCAATCGGACCCGTTACCGAAACGATTGCCCCCACGATCAACGATGTTGCGATAAACAATACGATGCGGAATCGCTCTACATTGACTCCCAGCGATTTCGCCCGGTCGTTGCCCGTTACGAAAACGTTCATCGTTCGAGACTGCGAAATGAGGTACACCATTAGCAGCAGAACAATCGGAGTGAGCGGCAGCCAATCGGACAGATACATTGCATCCTGTACTCCTCCCATCGTCCATCGCAGGATTTGAAGGGCATCGTGCGGAGCGGAAAGGTATTGGATCAGGACGATCAGACTGGAAAAAAAGAAATTCACGGCAACGCCCGCAAGGAGCATTTGCTCCGTTGAAGTATCTCTGCGTCGGGAAAGACCGAGGACGATTCCCATTGCCAGCGATGCACCGAGAAATGCTCCCATTGAAACGAGGGGAACGGCTCCGATGAATCTCGGTAGCCCTAATTGTAGGGTGGTTTGCAGACACAGGGCGGCACCGAAGGCGGCACCGCTGGCAACGCCGAGGGTGTAGGGGGTTGCCAGCGGGTTGCGGAACAGTGCTTGAAAAACGAGTCCGGCAAGTGCCAGCCCGCTGCCTGCTATGAGGGCGAGGGCGGTTCGGTGAAAGCGAATCGCATAGATTTCCGAGCCGGGTGCGTACAACGTCTGTCCGACGCAAGGAAGCAGAATTCCCGACGCGATGAGAACGAGCAGCAAAATAGCGGGAAACAAAAACCGCAACGGGAACATACTCCGAAAATATATCAGAGCCAGCGGCGTAAGCAAGGGTTCTAAACCTTCTTTTCCGCAACGAGTCTGGCGAAGTGTTCAAAGGAACGGTCGTAGGTTTTTTCGGCATCCGGCGGAAAGAAGCACCCCGGCACTTGCCGTTTGGCAATGTGATACTGGATACAATCGCAACAGATCCCCCGGCGGTTGCAAGAGGTGTACGAACAGGCGCAAACCGACTTGTTGTGTTCAATTTTACATTCCATAATGATTAACAGCGGGTTAGAGATTCAAGACCACAGTGTACCAGATAAACGGCTCTGTTACCAGTAGATGTGCAAGATTGATGAAAGCCGGGAGCGCAATGCAATGTAGCGACCGGACCACCCGTCTAATCCGGTCGCTACACTTCGTTACGCTCCCGGCTTTCATGAAAAAAATGCAATCTTGCACGACTACTGTATGCAACTGGTCTATTGTTTGCGGTATAATTTTTCCTATGAGAATTACGAATCCTTTCCTTCGTCGCTCCTTTGGATTTGCGGGGATGACATTTTTTCGGTCGTTGATAGGAACCATTGATTTCAAGTGGGCTTTTTACGATCCTCGAATCGATGCCAACGTTGCCAAGCGGCAATATATCTTGATGTTTTGGCACGAACATATTCTTTGTCCCCTGTTTTTCCGGCGGCACAGTCCCGTTACCATGTTGGTAAGCCAGCACGACGATGCAGAATTTGTCAATCAGACGGCTCAATTTGTGGGAATGAAATGTATTCGCGGTTCCAGTTCGCACGGAGCCGTCAGTGCTCTCAAGCAGTTTATTCGGTTGCCGGATCACGATATTCTTGCGTTTGTGCCGGACGGACCTCGAGGACCTTATCGGCAGTTGGCACCGGGTGCCATTTTTCTCGCCTCTAAATTACAGTTACCGATTGTCTTGCTCGGAGTCGGTTATGATCGTCCCTGGCGTATGTCCACTTGGGATCGCTTTGTCATTCCTCGTCCCTTTTCGCGGGGAAGAATCATTTCTTCGCCGATGTTGCCGATTCCAAAACGTCTTTCCCGAAATGATTTAGAGCATTACCAGCAAAAACTGCAAACGCTGCTCACACAGTTGACAGACGAAGCGGAAACATGGGCGGTTTCCGGCGAACCGCTGGCGGGGGAGTCCATTGTTTGCATGGGTCCGAAATCCTCGCTCATGTACTATGGTTATTCCAAAAAAGCCGTGTTAGCGGAGGAATGGGAGTAGGTCAGAACTCCATTCGCTAATCTCGGACGGTCCGGTTTTGCGGGGCAACTTTCACGATTGTGGGAGCATACCCGGCGAGTTCGTCGGCATCGACGTGAGCGTAAGTCAGAATGACGACAATATCTCCGACAATGCCCGATCTTGCGGCGGGACCATTGAGCATCACCGTCCCGGAGCCGCGTTCAGCAGCAATGGCATAGGTGGTGATTCGGCTCCCGTTGTTGATATTCAAAACTTGGACTTGTTCATTCGGTAGAATATCTGCCGCTTCGAGGAGAATCGGATCAATAGCGATACTACCTTCGTAGTCCAGATTCGCACCGGTCAAGACGGCACGGTGAATCTTCGATTTGAGCATGATCCGCCGCATAACTCTTCCATTGTAACAAAATTATGATATTTTCAAGAGGTGAAGCGTCGTTGCGCCGTCCAGAGTCGCCGCCGCCATTATTTGAAGCGTGATGTTGTCCGCCTTCCCTGATGCTACTTACTCAACACCATCCTCGCCGATTTGGGACACTCCGGCATGTCTATCCCGTCATTAGCCGCCGCTCCGGCGGGCTTTCGCTTGGGGTCAATTTGAGTCCTACCGGACTCTGTAATTTTGCCTGCGTGTATTGCCAAGTTCTGGCGGAAGAAGCCGAAACAAAGACCGGACTCCCTATTGTGCCGATGGATCGCCTCGAAACGGAACTTCGGCAACTCGTCGGCTCTGTCAACGATGGCTCTCTCTTTGGGCAACCTGTGTTTGCTCCTGTGCCGGCAGAAAAACGCATTTTGAAAGATATTGCTTTTAGCGGAGACGGCGAACCCACTCTATCGCCGCAGTTTGCGGAGACCGTCCGTCTTGTTGCAAATATCCGTAAAGTGCTCTGTGAGGAGTCCGTTAAAATTGTGTTGATCACGAATTCCTCGACACTGCACCTTGCATCGGTTCGTTCAGCACTCGATTTGATGTTGCAAAATAACGGCGAAATCTGGGCGAAACTCGATGCGGGTACGCCGGAATTTTATCGGACGGTCGCAAGATCAACCATTCCTTTTCAAACGATTTGCAGCAATTTAATTAACTTTACACAGGAATTTCCGGTGGTGATTCAAACCTGTTTTTTGTCATTGCATGGAAAGGGTCCCAGTGCAGAGGAGGTTTGGAAGTATGCAGAGCGTTTGAACGAATTGGACAAAGTCAAGTACGTTCAGATTTACACGGCGGCGCGGCACACGCCGGAAGACTGGGCGTTGCCGCTCGCAAACAGTCAACTGGACGACATTGCCGAAGCGGTACGGCAGCAGACAGCTCTCGAAGTGCGGCTGTCTTATTCAAACTGAAATTGAAAAAGATTACTAGTCCGTAAACCGGCGAATTTTCAATGTAGAACAAACTGCGACTCCATCCATGATTGTATGGAACAATAAGGCTTCCGCCGGAAAGTTTCATACCCGCTGCCGTCATTACACGTTGTTTCATTCCGGCTTTTGTTACAGCCCCGGCGGATAAAAAGTTCACAGAGCCCGGAGCGGAAGCTCCGGTGCCACCGCACCGGGCTCTGTTTGTTCTTTGCTAACATTTCCCGCCAACCCCGTAAATTCCACCTCGTCGGATATGCGCTGCACTTTTCAAACGCCGGAAACACTCCCTTTATCAACCCACAGCCGATCGCACACCCCGCCGCTATCCGGCGGCTCTTACAAATCGTCGAACCCGGTGCTCCGGCGAAGAGTAAAGTTCTCTCGGTGTGCCGTCGAACAAAATTTGCGGTTCTCCTTCTTTCAATTTTGCCAAAGGAGTAAGCATAATAATTCTGTCGGCAACCGTTCGAGCAGAAAGCAAATCATGCGTTACCATAATGCCCGAAACGTTGTGTTGACGGCGGACATTCACCATTAACTCGTTAATGAGACCGCTCATGACTGGATCAAGTCCTGTTGTTGGTTCATCGTACAACATCAATTCCGGCTCCAACGCCAATGCTCTGGCGATTCCGACACGTTTTCTCATACCGCCGGAAATCTCCGCCGGTTTTTTGCCGAGCACCGTGTCGTCCAGTCCGACTTCTTCGACCAGCGTTTCGACAATGCGGCGAATTGCCTTTTTCGATTTTTTAGTATGCTGTACCAGCGGAAAAGCGATGTTATCGCCGACCGTCATGCTATCGAAGAGTGCCGCCTGCTGAAAAACGAAACCGAGCCGCCGCCGGACTTTCGCTAATTCAAAATAGGAAAGTTTGTTGAGTTCGATGCCATCAAAGAGAATTTTTCCCGATGTCTGAGTGTGGAGCCCGATGAGCGTTTTGAGCAGTACAGTCTTTCCGCAGCCGCTTTCGCCGATGATGGCAAGCATTTCCCCATGTCGAACCGAAAAGGAAATATCCCGAAGAACCTGCTGGTTTTCGAATCGCACATGAACACTTTCGACATCAAGAATTGCTTCCATTACACAGATTATACCATATCGGAGACAACTGGTACGCACGCTAGTGTCATTTCCGATTTAAGGGTAGGTGGGAACCTCTAAAAATCAAAATTTTATGAGAGAGTAGCATCCCGGTGGTAGTTTTATCCTGCTCTTACTTGGTGTAGCGATTGAATTGTTTGATAACGTAGTGACAAATACGAATCTCGAAACATATCCATCGCCATGCGATGCCGAATGTTCTCAAGCGTCCGAACTCGATAGACCGTCTTCTGCATCTTACGACGACATCGCTCAATAGGGGACGATTGCCCCGCTCTACCGCATTCGATGCCCAGTCAAAATATTCGTTGCTTTCAATTTTAGAGTACATTTTTTCCCTGCCGCCTCAACCCAGTTTTGGATGGTGGCGAAGGGAACAAAAACTCGGTGATCCCGCCAGAGTCGCCAACTGGCATCGCGATAGGGAGAGCCATCTTCGGCGACAAAGCGAATGGCTAAATCAACAACTTGTTTCGTGTAGTGTGAGCCGGGATCGGCAATGTCGGTGGTATCAATG
>Ga0099364_10001579_pt1 | contig 37186 bp, 49 predicted proteins | sample TergutTh196P3_FD_73070 | JGI IMG/M metagenome (GOLD analysis project Ga0099364, IMG submission 73070) | Microcerotermes parvus P3 segment gut microbial communities from Pointe-Noire, Republic of the Congo - Th196 P3 | ecosystem: Host-associated > Arthropoda: Insects > Digestive system > Gut ... | reverse complement strand
TAAGAGAAGAGATGTGCGAGAGGGCAAAAAGAGAGAAGAAGAAAACTTCAAAGGGGGGATAGGGAGGGAAGGTAAATAGCATTTTTTTTTTTGTTTGGGAAAATACCCTGTAAATTTTTCGGCTATCCTCGCACGCCCAAATACAGTCAGTGCCTGTTTTTCCAAATATTTCACGGAAATTTTGATAGTTGGCGTCCACCTGCTCTTTTCGCAGTTCAACGCCATAGTAGTCCATGTCAAGTTTTACCGCCACAACTCCTCTGACGGACCCGCCGGCAAACGGGTCAAGTATCGTTCCGCCCTCAGTGTTAAACCACCGGTAAACGAGTTCGCAAAGTACGGGGTCAAATATAGATGTGCCTTCCATTATCGGAATATTGTGCTGCTTGCAATGGTCTGTTATCTCGTCCCATGTCGGCTCAACGCCGTTTTTTTCACGGAGTTGGTTTTTTACCTTGTAAACGTGCGGCGGTTGTGCAGATTTGGAGTAAGTTAACTCGGTATCTCTTCCGACTTCGCTCTTTATGCCAAGGGCTAACCATGCCCGTTTTCTTTCAGTCCAATTTCCGAGCCTTGTGTCAAGGATGGAAAATGGCGGTATCACGAACTTGTCTTTCAATGAACCAACACGCGCAGCATCATCTTTGCCACCAAAAATTTTGTCGTCAATATTGATGTCTTCAACGGAAAATTCCCATAAATCCAATTCTTCCTGCGAAAAGTCATCCATTATTGCTACATAATCGAATACGGACGTGTCGGTGGTATAGTTGTCGGCTAATGCAAGCGCCTTGCGTCTGTCGTCTTCGGTTTTTAAGTCGGTGCGCTTTATGGCGATTAATTCCGTTCCGTCTGATTCAATGATACGGACAGGTAAACCAAGTGCTTGAGATTGCTCGTAAACTCCGTTACCGGCAATGATACAGTCATCGCTGTCAAATAGGATAGAGCGTCCTGTCCCACATTCTTGGAGGCTTTTACGGATAAGTCGCTTATTTTTATCCGTGTGTATTCGGTAGTTGTTCGGATCTATTTGTAATTCCATGTTGCAAAGGTAGTATGCTTACATTTTCGGCACGCTGTCGTTGAAAACTTTTTCTCGTACTGCGTCTGCCACTTCCCGAAATGGCGTTCCGTTCTTCATGATGAAGTTCGTTGCGTAGTCCCTGTCGTATTGCTTTACATACACGCTCGGACGATAGGAGTTTTTTCGTCTTAGATGCCTCGCGATAGCCGCGTGTGGCACCAATCCGTTCATATCGGATTTGTTGACGTTCCATAGAAATATCTCCCTGCATACGCAGTTCTCCTGGCTTTGTGGCTTTTTGCACTCACCAAAACCCCATTCCGAAAACGGAACACTCATCACGTCTTCGATGATGGCGATAATTTCACCTATTCTTTCGTTGAGTTGCTGCAACTCTTTTATTTCCTGTTCTAACATGATTATTCTGTTTTAAAATTTATTTTCGTCCTTATAAAATTCGTCGTAGCCTCAAAAATGCTGAGAAATTTTTCAGGTGTTATTTCTTGTTTTTCAAAATATTTCGCACATATACTTCCGTAGGCATCAAGCGAAATTCCGCAATTACAGTTATATTCGCTACCACGTTCATCATAATATATTGAAATACAATCAAATGTTATTTCATCGCCATCATATTCGTCATAATCAACGCGATGGATGGCTGTAATTTTTTCCCATGACGTAGTCGCCCTATGAAGACATTTTCCTATCAAATAGTTGTATTTATCTATTTGCGATTGTTCTTGTTCTTCACTCAGCCGCTTTATTTCATTTTGAAGTTCCGTTATTTTGTCGTTATTATCCATTTTTATTCTGTTTTAAGTTTAATAAATTCAAATCGCCAAAGGCATCATCAAAACATCAATATTTTCGTCAAAATTAAATACTGCCTGTTTAATTTTGTTAGTTCCGTTATATTTCATTGTTACGGCGTCATTGTTATTTTATTTTTATGTTCTTAAATCTTTTTCACGCAAACGGGTCATCCTCCGGCGCCGTCGTATCAAATAAATATTGCTCTCCGTCATACTCAAAAAAATGCGTCGTTGCGGGATTAAAACTCACTATAAACCGCAAAAGTCCGATATTGCGACCTTTGGCAACATCAATCATCGCTGTTCCCTCGACGGGCATGTTTTCAAAGCCTTTCGGGTATTGTTTGCCATACACTTCCGGACGGTAGATAAATATCACCACGTCGGCAGCCTCCTCTATTTGTCCACTGTCTCGGAGCCGTGAAAGCTTTGGGATGGTACTTTGGCTGTCCCGGCTCAACTGTGAAAGCAAAATGATATTGATGTTTAACTCCTTTGCGATGTTTTTCAGAGACCGTGCGACGTCGGCGACTTGCTGCTCGCGGTTTAATCCGCGCCTGCTGCTTCCGACTAATTGCAGGTAGTCAATCACGGCAATATCAATTCCGTGCTTTATTTTCAAGGAACGGATAGATGACATGATGTTCTCTATGCTGCTGGTTGAGCGTTCATCGAAGTAGATATTGGCATTGTAGATGGTTGAGATATTTTGGTGTATCTGCTCTATCCGTTGCGGCGTCATTCGTGAATACAGAATCTCGTTTGCCGGTATTCCTGTTTCAATGGCTAACAGTCGTGCGGCAAGTTGTTCTTTTGTCATTTCGAGTGAATAAACGGCAATCTTCGCTCCCTTTAAAGATGCGTTGCGGGTGATGGTCGTGGCGAGCGAGGTTTTTCCCTGCGAAGTCTCTGCCGCGATGACAACCAAGTCAGAGCCTTGTAAGCCGCCAGACCGTTTATCGAACTCCTTAAAGCCCGTCGGAATGCCCGTCAGTTGATGGTTGCCGGAGCAGTTCCTATCCATCTGTTCTGTAACACCTTTTACCGCCTCTTTGATTGTGAATACCGTGTCGGAAGCCATTGAAAGAGATTGTGAAAGCATATCGCTTGCCGTTGAGTATAACTCAAAAATATCTTCTTCCTGCGAATAACCATTCCTGACGAGATGATGCCCTATTTCGATAAGTTTCCGGTACATTGCAAGTTCTTTGAGCGCGATGCAGTGTTGCGACAAAAGCATTGGCGATGATACCTTGTTGTGAATTTGAGTTAAGAAATACGCTCCGCCGACATATTCGAGTTCGCCGGTTTTTCCGAGATACTTCGTTATGGTGAGTATGTCAGCCTTGCTGCCCGCCTTTTCGAGTTCGCTGATTGCGTTGTAGATTATTCTGTGTTCATCTTTGTAAAAGCAACTTTCGTCAATAATCTGCGACGCCTCTGTGTATGCGTCTCGGAACTGCATAAGGATGCCGAGTACCCGCTCTTCGATTGCGATGTTCTGCGGAGGAATTCTGCCCAACTCGTCGAAGTACACATGTCGTTCTTTGTCTAAATCCTTTTTTTTGCCCATTTTCTAAAAGTTAAATTTGCGTTTACGTTTTTCTTTAACAAGTCCTTCCAGTTGTGCATGTCGAGCAAAAGCCCCTTCACAAAGTCCGCTGAATATTCTTCCATTAGCCTTTCGTATTCATTTTCCGTAAATGGTTCTTTCATCTTTGCCACATTAGAAGCATTTTTATCAATCCATTTTTGAAAGTTTAAAAACTTTTCGGAAAAACTTTTTTCTTTTTCTTTTTTTCCTTTCTTTTCTTCTCTTTTCTTTTGTGAATTAATGTCAGCATTTATCGTATTAATGTCAGCATTTATTTCAATAATGTGAACATTATTAAATTTTGACACATCTACGAGCAAATAATCCTTAATAACATCAACTCGATTATACCTTTTTGCTGCCTCAAAATATCTGTTTTGAATTCCTTTTGAAGTTAGTATTCCGAACCTGTCAAAGCACCCCTTATCAAAGAAACACCGTCTGACCAACCCATTAATAACTTCGTTTACCATATTTGGAACAAATTCAGCACCCATATTCTTCGTAAATAATAGACACGCGTCTCCACCCCATTGGTAAAAATATCCTTCTCTGTATATTTTGCACAACAACCGGACAATGATGTATCCGCCCTTGATTCCAAATTCAGCCTCAATCAACTGAACCTTGTCATCGGAAAATAAATCAACGTCCAAAGGAAAATAATCAATTCCTGTTTTGTTTGTTCGTGCCATGCTATTTATTATTAATCATTATACACATCTGTTTTGTCTCCCGTATAGTTTTCCAAACCGCAAAATTGTGGAAAGTCATAACCCCCGGAATAATGCCTATTACATCCAATACATATTACCATTTCCTTTATGGCACATATATAGGCGGTTGTGTGATTGTCATCTTCGGTTATAAATTTTTTAAAGTAACGACAACTTGTTCCGCACCTGTCAATGACCCTTTCTATTTTGACTACTCTATCCATATCTATTTATTATTAATAATTTCACAAAGTTTCCGTATAACCTGCGCGGTAGCGATGTCATTAACCCACCGCTTTTCCATTAACTCGTCATTCTTGGCGAGTGTGTATGTTACGCTTTCTAACCCGTTGAGGTCGTAGAGTATGCCATCGGCGTCCTGTTTAATGAAGTCGTCGAGCGGCATTGTTGAAAGTGCGTCTATTGTTTTTATTACAATATTGCCTTGCTCGTTCTGCTCTTTAATGAGTTGCATTGTTTCTTCTATATTCATATCTAATCTATTTATGTGGATGATGGTTTTGTATAATGTATCAATAGGATAGATAATGGGTTTATATTGTAAACTTTCGGCAAATGGGTCATCATTTACTTCATCTTGTAAATCAATTCCTCTCAAAAGGTCTCGCACATTGTCTTTGTCAATAATTTCAATTCTCTCATCACAATTTAGACAACATAATTCATACGATAAATACCCTACAATGTCTTTTTTTTCTAATTTTCGTTCCATAATCTAAATATTTATAATTTTTAATAACTTACGCTCCTATCATCAATGCTTCGTTTACTATGTAATAATCCTGATTCATAAAAATCTCGTTATACCCGCTTTCGTTTCCGGAAAACTCCTGTACGACATCTTTTTCTTCACTGTTCATTTCGCAATACGCTTTCTTCCCATAGTTCGGCGGCAACCACCCCTTTCTTTGAGAACCGAAAATGTTGAACTTTTCGAGAAGTTTCTCGTTTTTGAATTTTATGTGGCATGTGTTTTTCTTAAAAAAGGCAACATAAAAATACTTCAGTTCAATATTTCGCATATCTCCGTTCTTCACGGAAGATTCTACTATGTTGGTAATATTGTATTGAAAATCCGTCTGCCCACAATCAAGGTAGTCGAACACCTTTGACATATCTTCCATCTTCCGGCAGGCTTCGTATGTGTTAACATTTCCATAACTGCTATACATGTAGAATGGGATGATTACCTTGCTGTTGATTTTCCATGACTTGTTTGTTTTCCATCCGTTGTAATAGTGAACATTTGCACTCGTCTCGTCGCTCCAATGGTGCTTATGGGAGAGTTCGTCAAACAGTTTCAATATGGTTTCTTCCACACCTTTTATTAGATTGTTCTGCATGTCCTCTTTTAGAGAAAGGATGTTGTAAATGGAAAATTCGTAATCTTTAAGCCTGTTAACCTGATTATAATAATCATTTTGCAGATTTGTAGTGAGTTTTCCCATAAAGGATTTGCTTTCAAATAAATACTGCCAATATTTGAGCCTGACAAGTTTAACAAAGTCATTAATAAGGCTATCGCTGTATCTACTTGATCCATCTACCGTCAGTTCGATGATTGGTTTTCGGTAATCGCCTCCGTTTTCAGGTTTTTTCAGTGAATTTAAAATAAGAGGCTTCATCGCCTTATACTCCCGTATCAGTTTTATTCCGGCGTTTATTTCTACGTGGTATTGATGAATCACCGCCTTTAAAAACTCCGTAAAGTCGGCTCCTACAAGAGCGTATTGTTGCTCCTCGGTTACCTCAACTTCGTCATATTCCATCGCCTTTTGCATGGTCTCAAAAATATCACACGTGAACTCTTTTTCCGGAACAAATACCTTTATAAGGGCGATTTCAACACCGGTACTCCTTTCTGCATCCGTAAATGCGTTTTGGATATATTCAATATCGGCGTTCAGTTCTTTCAGCCGCAAGGACAAATCTTTACGAGTATTGGTATATGGGTTTTTAATCGTTTCGGCGTTCAATAGACAGATAATTGCACCGCCGTTTTCCTGTAATTCCAATGCCTTCAAAAGGTGCTTATCGCCGCAATCGAAAGGCGGGTTCATTATGATAAGGTCGTATCTTTTTTGCGTCCGGTACGTCAGGAAATCATCGTGAACAACGCGGTATTCCTTGCCTGCCAACGTCGCTCTCAACGTCGGATTAATTTCGATACAGTCCAAATCATATTTGCTCCTCCGTCCAAACCAATCTTTTAGGTAATCTGCAATATCTCCCTTGCCGGCGGACGGCTCAAGAATAGTATCCACCTTGTCTTTATCACAGCCGGAAAGCATTTTTATAATCAAATGCTTGGGGGTTGGGTAGTAGTTTTTGTAGTCTATCATGTTCGAGTCATTTATAAGGGTTGTTTTCTAAAGTATTTACGTCAATAGCCAATCCTGCGTCAATCAGTCCGCGATAGTCTATTTTCAATTCGTTCATGTAATCGAAGAGTTTAATGGAGTTCACATTATATCCAGAATATTGAAATCTGCCTAATTCATCAAAAACAAGATAAGATGTTCTCTTTTTAGCACATGGTTTCCCTGCATGCTCCCCTAACCTCCAAAGGTCAGCATTAATATTATCAACCATTCTACCAATCTCCACAATGGGCACAATTTCTTCCCCGTTGTGGGTGGTGGGTTTGTACAGGGTTTCAGTTGGGTAGAGAATAGGTTTAATGTCTTCATTTCCCAGTGGAGCGTTAAAGTAATAAACAAAGTGCTCCCCCTCAATATTAGTTGAACGCAATTTTTCAAAGCATTCAACCACATTGTATATTTTTTGACCATTGCTTAAATTGCAATTAAATTGCAACTTATACGGCAAATACCCAGCAATTTCGTAATGTTTTAGCTCTCGTTCCATGTTATTCTGTTTTTGATAATTCTTCTAAAAGCGCGTTGGCATACTCAATCGCCCTTGGGGGCACAATTTTAGAATTGATTTCTCTATTATTTCTGCATATAAATCCCATCATTGCTAATCCTGCAAAGTATTCGCGTAGATTTATTCCCTCCAAAAAGGAGGATTTTACCCTTTTTTTGCCCAATTTTTTTGCTTTTTTCGTCATAACTTTATATTTTTACGTTGTTAATAATTCTTCTATTTTCGGCTGTTCAACACTATTTATCAACTCCTCTCCCAGATGGATGTTTATTACCTCAACGGGAATATTGGGCTCGCCGCCAATTTCTGCTAAGCCAATCTCATATTGCTTCTTAAAATAATTGTGGCAATTTTCCCGTTGCCGCTCACATATTTTGTCTGCGAAGTTTTGCAGGGCTTCGGGAAAATACTTTTCGTAGAATGCCTGCGTTTCGGCTTTAATTCTAATATGAAATGCAATTTTATTGTCCGCAAAATCAATCTCTTTTTGCTTGAAATCCGGCAAAAACCTGTTTAAAAATTCTCGTAGTTCCATTTTATTTATTATTTAAGTCGTTAAACATGTTATAATTACAACCAAACCATGCGTCGGCTGCGGCTTCATAATCCACCGTGCCTGCGTTTTGAGTCCTTCAATCGCCGCGTGAAAAAGCGTTTCAGTCAAACATATTCCGTTCATTTTCAATTATTTTTATTTGTTTATAAATTTCACCAAAAACCAAATTGCTCCCTAAAAGGCTTCCATAACTTGTAATACCATATATCATCCATATCGCCAGAAACATGCTCTTTATCTTTCCATTCGTCGTATTTTTCAGGGATATAGCACTTCATTAAAACCCTGCCAAGTTTTCTGTTTGGCTGGGCATAATCGTCAAATTCGGCATCCAAACTTGTTAATTCGACCACCTCTTTTCCAATTTTATCAATAATTTCAAAAGCCTTTTCTTGCGTTAAATTATCAATTTCTGCGTCAGACAACGTGCTGACGCCTGCGTTAAACATTCTTCCTACTACGTGATTTCCCATTATACTGCTATTTTTAAATTTTCTACTTTTTCTATATTTTTGAATATTTCGTATGCCACCTGTGGCACTATTGCATTTCCATAAGCCTCGATGCTTTTTCGTCTCCACGAAGGAAAGGAAATACCGTCCAATCGGTCGGAAAACCCATCATTTCTTCCACAAACAGGGGGTTGAGTTGGGAAGTTCCGCCAGTCTGGAACGTCTTGTTCAGATTGTCCTGACGACTTTCTTTTGTTGTTTTGAATCCGTCTGCTGCTTGTGGCGTCGGCAGCATTTGCGCAACTAAGCAATTTAAAGACGTTGTCCTGTCCCATTTTTCTGACATTATTGCTGTTCCGCTTTCTTTGCAACTGGCTGTTGGCGTCGGCAATAGTCCCTTCACTGCTAAAATTGACAGATAATCTGTTGCCGGCGACATCCCTTTTGCTTTCAGCTTCTCCATTCGCTTTTCCCGTTTCTCCATATCCACATCGCTTGGCATGAAGGCGCTCGGCGTCGGAAGCATCCCCAAGTTGACAAATTCCGTCTTTCCGTTTTCGTTGCAAGTTTTCAAGCCCCGTGTTTGCACGGTTGGCAACAATCCATACCCTGTCCCGTCTGTGCGGCGCACCGACACCGCAAGATGGAATAATAATCGGTTGGACGGAATATTTAATACTTTCAAAATCCTGCATGATTTGCTCGATGATGTATTTTTCTTCAAGCGCTGTTTCGATGTAATCCTCTTCAAATAAAGCGGTTTCGCTTTCCACCTTAATTTCGCTACCGGGGAATACCATGCTTGTGATTCCAGTAACATTTTCAGCAACAGCCCAAGATGGTCTGACCTCCCGTATTGCGCGAAACATTTCATTCCAGAGGTAGCGGTTGTCTGCCGCTCCTTTTCGCTGTCCGGCTTGGCTGAATGGCTGGCATGGGAATCCACCGGAAAGCACGTCAACTGTACCGGCGTGTTTTGTAAAATCCGTTTTTTTAATGTCGTCATATAATATTGTTTTTGGAAAGTGATATTTTAGAATTGTTTGGCAAAACGGGTTTATCTCGCATTGGAAGATGTTTTCCCATCCAAGCCACGCTGCGGCTAAATCGAAGCCGCCCAATCCTGTAAATATGCTTCCGTGTGTCATGTAAAGTCAATTTTTAGTTGTTTTCGTAAATTCAAAAAATAATCGTTCAATGACTTATTGCTGATCCACCAATCGAAGATTTCATCGGCGGTGGCGTTGTATCTGTTGCCATATTCGACCGTGTCAATCAGATATTGAATGCTCTTTTTGATTGCCTTTTCAACACCGGGATAATTCTTCCTGTCTAATATTTTCGTTTTTATGTTTGCCATCGGGCAAAACATGCACCCAATACGCTTATAACCATTATCGTAAAGATTGCAATACGGCATGTCGTTTTCACGAATAAATTGCCAAATGTCCCTGTCCGCCCAATGAAAAATCGGCGATAAAAACAATTTATCTTTTCCTTTCATGCAAATATGTCCGGCTTCGTTGTCAATGTTGAATTGGTCTAATGTGTTGCAATATTTGTTCTTACTAACCCCCACCTCGTTACGTTTTGCACGCATAACACTTTCGGCTTTGCGTATTCCAAGAAGTACGCATTTTCCGTCTCCATTCCGTTCTTTTAGATAGTGGCAACAGTAACGGAATTGTCGCAATGGCAGACTTTTTTTCTTCTTTATCAATTCAAAAAAGTTTATTTCCGGCAGGTGATATTTGACTTCTGGATATTGACTTCTCACGAACTTCATCAGTTCCGGCGGATCAAGCGTGGTAATCTGCATGTGTGCCGTGAATTTCACGCCTGCCATCTGTGCCAACCTATACAAAACAATACTATCCTTGCCACCCGAAAATGCGAGATTGAAACCGTCCGGGTGCATCTTCAACGCCATTTCTGCGGAACGCTGTATCAATGATATTGAATAGTCTATTTTGCTTTTTAGGTTCATTTCAGTCAGTTTTTAATTTGGTTGCTACAATAAAATGATTCGCCCATTGTCGTTGGAACCGCCTCCATTCCCGATTATATTTTCCAGATTCGTCGCGGTAAAGCATGGCAAACGGAAAAAATCCTGCTGCCCATGCTTGGCGCAGCCTCTCTTCGGCTTTTTCAAAGGTGTCGTTTTGATAACCAATTAGCACGTAACACCGCGCAATGTGATTGTTTTTCGTAAATCCTGCCTCAGCAAGATATTTCCCCGCCTGCACAAGTGGTTCGTAGTCGTCTGGCGTATCATACGCAAAAAACATTGTTTCAGGCTTCAGCGCCTTCAATCGGTGAGCCATGTTTTTGGTAAGCAGTTTCGCTTCCAACCCACCGACGAACTGCGGACGGTGCGGCTGCCGTTGTAGCATTTCAAAGACACCGTCAATATGACCCTGTGAACACGCTAACAGATTATCATCCGTTACAATCCACCCCTCCGCAATGGGAAGTTCCCGTAAACCGCCCTCCCGTTCCGGCACCGAGCAGAACCAACACCGATTATTACAACCACGAGAAGTAATCACATACCCATATTTCAGATACATTCCGGGTATGAAGTCGCCGCCTTTTTCGTTGTAAGCCGGTCCTCCGACTGTCGTTGGAGCTACCTGTTTCCACTGTTTCGCTGCCCATTCCGCCCACTTTTTATCCCACGTGAACGCTACCGAGATATGGACTTCAGCAACATCCGGCTCAAATAGCGACGGCGTTGTGCGTACTCGCACAAGGTCATCTGTCGGCGTGGCGTTTGTCCGTCTTGGGAATATTCGTAATATGGGCGTTTTCATGGTTATTCAGTTTTTTGTTCTTCTTCCTTCTCTGGAAAAACATTGAGTGTGAATTTGAGCGAGATATTCTCTTTTATGAACTTGGAAGCGAACATTGCGCCGAGATAGACGCCACAGCCGATTAAGATTGCGGCTGCCGCTCCTCCGATGATGTATTTTATTATTACGTCCATGATGTTATGATTTTGATTGTTAGTTGTTTAATAAATCTGCGTTGTCATGGATATTTCCGATGACTTCGATATTTGAATGCGCACTGCCAGATAATATTTTTAAGTTGTATAAACTTGTTGTATGTATCGGCTCTTTATGATTTGCAAGCCAACACATTTGCTTTTTGTCAAATGTGATTTCAAAAATAAACTCTTTGCCATCGTCAAAATAAAGCCTGACAATATCACCCCTGTAAATCTCTTTACCGTTCTTGTCGCGCAGTCCCGTAAATTGCCCGACAGTCTCCGGAAGCACGTCGGTTTCGTGCCATAAATAATCATTGTCTTGAAAGTGTATTTTATGAAATCCATGTAATTTTGAAATGGTTAAATATCCATAAGCCCACGTTCCAAATTCAATATCCTTACCTCTGAATTTAATTTCTTCGTTCATTTTTTATGTTTTTAATAGTCATTTTTCTTACTTAAAAGGTCAATCACCCCGTTCATCACACTTTCCTCGACCTCGTCTCTTGCGCCGGTGATTTGTCGGGACATGCCTCGTTTTTCATTTATGAGTTGATAAATCCATTCATCAATCGTGTTTTTTCCCAAGAAGTAGGAACATTGCACGCTGTCGTATTGCCCGATACGGTGCGCCCTGTCTTCGCATTGTTCGCAGTCGGCGGGGTGCCATGGCAACTCAACAAACGCAACACGGCTACTTGCCGTCAATGTGATTCCGACGCCTGCCGCTTTGATGCTGCAAATAATCACTTGCACCCGTTCATCTTTTTGGAAAGCGTCAATATTTCGCTGTCGCGTCTGTGCGTCGTCTGCGCCGGTGATTGTTACTGCCGCAGGGAAAAACCGTTTTAACTGTTCGGCAACCTCTTTGAGGTGTACAAACAGGATTATCTTTTCGCCGGCGTCCACCACGTCCGAAACATAATCTACGACATCGGCGATTTTTCCACGGGCGGATATGTTTTTTAATATTCCGATTCGTACCATGATTTCGCCTTTCATGGATTTTTTGATTTCGTCGTCCGTTGCCTGTTTGTAGCGCTTCAGGTAATCTTCCAAGTCTTTCATCGCGTCGTTATATTCCCGTGTTGTAGTGATATTACATAGTATCGCCTGCCGAACCTTTGGCGGTAATTGTTTCAGAACGTCTTGCTTTTCCCGTCTGTAAAAACAGTTGCGGCGGAGCAACACATTCAACTCCTTCCAATATTCGCTTTTGTTGCAAAACACTTCTTTAAAGTTTGTTGATCCGCCAAATACCTTCATTTGCTCTATGATGGCAAGTTGCGTCATCAGGTCGTTTGGTTTGTTGACAACCGGTGTACCGGTAAGCAGGAATATGTATTCTTTGTTCGTGCAGATTCCCTTCGTTAGCTTCGTCTGAAGGGTTTTTATCTCTTTCACGCGGTGCGATTCGTCCACTATCACCGACTTAAAGACATTGATGCCCTCTTTGAATTTTACATTTTTCAGTTTCACCGGTTTTTTCTTGCCGTTTTCGTCAAATTCCTCTTTGATGCTTGCGACAAAGTATTTTTTCAGGCTTTCGTAATTTGTGATGAAAAACTGTGCCATGCCGCAGTCGCTAAAATATTTCCATGTGTTTTTCACGCTATCGGAAAGTATCATTGCGTCCTTGTGCGTCCACATTTCAATCTCGCGCTGCCAATTTATCTTCAATGACGACGGCGCAATGACAAGGCAGGGAAAGGCATTTGCAGCGGTGATGGCTGCAATAGCCTGAATGGTTTTGCCAAGTCCGGGTTGGTCGCCAATGATAAGCCTTTTCTTTTCCAACGCATACGCAACGCCCTCTTTCTGAAATCCGTACATTTCCATTTTCAGCGATATTTCCATCATCAGTTGTGGCATCGCAGGAATGGTATAGTCGAAATTGTCGAATGCTGTAATCCGTTCTTCCGGCATCTTGAATTCCCATCGTGTCGCGAACGCAGAAAGATGATGGCGGCTACTTTCCGGCACCGACCACCGCTTTTGGGTTGAGTCAAACGCCCGTCCCGGAATCAATTTAATGGCATCCACTATTGACGGGAAATAGTCAAACGCAATGTAGTATTTTGAGCCTGATTTAAAAATTTGTTTCATAGCAAGTAGTAATCGTTGATTTTTAAGTGTTCTCCTCTGCGCAGCATTTCATAGGTGAATTGAATTACTTTATACCCATTAAGTTGCGCCAAGTTTAATTTTTCCAAGTCCGTTTCATATCCCTTTCCGCCTCTGTTGTGCCTGCCACGAGCATACTGTCCGCCGTTCACCTCGACTATTATTTTCACATTCGGCATAAGAAAATCTGCTCTGAATCTTCGTTTTGTAGCAAGGAAACGAGAGAAAGGCACTTCTTTCGTTGTGCCATTGTCAACGCCGAGAAGTTTTTGAAATAACTCCTCGTATAGTACCTTTCTCCTTAAATTTCCTGTGATTTTCATCGAAACCTCCTAACTTCTTTTTTTCGCTTGTTTGGCTTCGGGTTCAGATTCCGGCTCCGGCTCCGGATCTTCGTTCATTTCTTTGGGAAATTCCACTTCCGGTTCATCATAGAAGTCGTCCGCTTCCCGTTGCTTTTGTTCCCACGTGTTGAAAAGATTATGGTCTGTCTCATTCATCTTTTCTTCCCATGATTCTTCGGTGTCTGTCCGCGTAATGGTTTTCATGTCCCGTTCAGGGTGATGGTAATCTACCATGCAGATAACATCTCGCATCTCATAACCGGCTGCAACTTTGTCTGACAAAGAGCCTATTTGTTCGTTTGCAATCGTCATGCGGCTACCGTATTCGGCTACCACCGACTTTTTCTGATCCACAAGAGTACGTAACTCTTGATTTTTGTTTGATAAATCACGTCCGAGTTCTAATAACTCTTCGGGCGTAAATTCGTACTTCAGTGTACGTCTTGTTTTTTGTTGTTCCATTTTAATGTTATTTAATGGGTTAATAATTAATTAAATATAGTTTTTGTATCTTGAATAAAATTCTTCCCAAAATTTGTCCTGCGGGTTTGGCAGCACGATTCCTAAATCCGTGAGCGCAAATTGCTGTATTCGTTCCAAATAGTGCGTCATTTCCAATGTGTCTAACTTCGTCGTGCTGCTCGGAACGAAAACCTGATATTTGTTGAAACACCATGTTTCGGTTACTCCGAGAAAATGCTGTTTAAAAAATTCGTGAAGTTCGTCTTTATGTTGTCCTGTTTCATCCATGATACAGGACAGCCACAGCCAATACAGCCGGTTCTGGTCTATCGTCCTACGTTTACGCTTTACTTTTATATCTACGATATATTGTTTATCGTCCGGCAGGCGTTCTATGTAGTCAATCACCGCTTGTTTATCACGAAATTTCAGGATTTTAAGAATCATGTTGCCCGTAGATTAAATGCCATTTAAAGGCTAAAAAGTTATACTTGTTAAACCCGTCCAAATACCACCGCGATTGGCGGTTTATTGATATTTTGAACACTTTGAAATTTACCTTGCTGATGCCGATGATTATATCCGTATCGCTGCCGGAGATATCCATGTACCATGCCCGTTGCCGGTCGTAGTCAAAATGTCGGGCGGCGTTTTCAAATCCTGCCTGCGTGGTGGCGGATGTGCTTTTGATGTCGCCGCCCCAACCCCAATCCGGTCGCCACAAATCCCATTTGCAACGGGTATCCAACTCAAACTCAAATCCGTCATAATCGAACTCACGATGCCTTGTCATCACCTTTTGCCCCTCTGCGCCCTCTGCTATTTCACGACAGAATTTATCTGCGTAAAACGCCGCTTTCATCCTTTCGGCTTTTTCAAAATCCTCTTTGGTGAATTGGTGTTCGCCAAGGGTGCGTTTGAAAAAGTCCACCTGTTCCGGCTCCGTAATCATGGCGTCAATCAGGTTTCCGAACCGGAAAGCGTTTGTTGGGTCGGGCATCTCACGGGGATATAGTTCGTTTTTCAGGCGGGTAAGGTCTGAGTTGGACACCTCTTTGCGGTTATAGTATTCGTCGGCTATCAGCATGGCTATTTCGCTTTGTAGATTTCTTGGTATTCGATAAATTCACTGCTGATAAATTCGCCGGTATCCATTGCCCATTTTTCGCAGAACTTCCGCATACGCTCAAAGGTCATTTTGTCTATTTTTTCCTGCGGCAATTTTTTGCCCTCGTTCTCGTACCAAAGTTGTACGATCGGGAGGTTGCCGGCGACATTATTAATGTTGATTTTAAAGCCCTCTTTTACCTCGGACTTTGCCTCAAAACCAATTTCTGCCTGCGTGTTAACGGTTGCCGACGCTATCTCTGCCGATGTTTGCACATTCGTTTCCGCTGCGGCTTTTTGTCGTGCGGCTTCGGCTTCGGCTTCCAAGCGTTTCTTTTCTTCCGCCTCGCGACGTTGTTGTTCTTCGAGCAGGCGTTTCTTTTCTTCCTCGCCTGCTTTTTGAAGTTCTACAAGTTCTTTTTGCTTGCTTTGGAATTTGTCGGAAAGTTCAATTTTCAGAGCCTTTATAGATTCCTGATACTTTTTACAGTTTTCGGGATAGGTGGTTTTGCACACATTGCTTATAATCGTGGCGATTTCCTCTTGCGAGTGATGAACGGCTCGGAGAACCGGTTTAAACGTCCGATATGTTTCTTTCGTCAATTCTTCGCCCCATGTTCCAATCTCTATAAAAACAGTCTCAATATTTTCCAATGTCGCATTGTTGAAAGTATCAAGCATCAGTTGTTTTGCCTCGTTCAGATGTTCAATAAAGGCATCGTTTATCTTGATTGTTGCGTCTCCGCCAAGTGTGATAACTTCACGTTCTTTTTCGAGTTTCAGTTGCGCCTGCCGTTCCCGTTCCCGTTGCTCCTGCATCTTCTTGGTTGCGTATTCGTCGCGTTTTGTTTGTGCAAGCGTGATGCACTCGTCTAATTCGCCCTCCATGCCGGTAAACTCTTTTTTCAAAACATCTACCATCTGCGTGAAAGGTTTGCGGCGTTCGTTCATCTGCTTTTTGGTCGTTTTTGCCTTTTCAATGTATGTGGCAAACAGAACATCAAGAGGGTCGGACATTCCGCTCCGAAAATGGTCTTTCAAAAGAGCGTCCAACATCTCCTTTGCCTTTGTCCGGCTGACTTGGTTGCGTTCATATACCGCCGGTGCGTTGCCGATTACATCCTGTACTTTTGCAACGTCGAATTTCGTTGTCTGTAACGCTGTCGCTTCCATATTCTACCATTCCTCCTCTCCGACATCTACCGTGATGCCTTGGTTAATACTTTGTTGATTATCATTTTGCGGCTGCGGCGCGTCGAAAGCGTCGTTGTGAGCAACGGCTTCATCTTCGTCGTCGCCCTCGAAAGAGGCACCGTCGGAAATACGCAACTTGGTACAGCCTTTCATTGAATGCTTTATAGTCTTAGTTTCAAGAAACCCCGTATCAATTTGTCCACCATTTGATGAATATAATGCGTTTGGTTTTGGATTATCTCCAAACTTTGGAATACTATATCTTTTTAGCCTTTCAATATCATCTTCTAATAGCCATTTAAAATCCATGAGGTTATTTGGCAATACCATCGACACCCAACATCCAAGTATCTTTTTGGATGTGCGTGGAACCGCGGCTGCATAATCAATGATTAATTCTCCACGCTCGTTGGTGCGCGGCTGGAATCTATCACCTTCGTAAATTACAATGGGGTTGTTCATCCTGATTATTTGTCCTGCACGCATGCGAAGTGTTAATTCCCCATACGCACTAATAACAAATCTGGCATTATATATCCATTTTGGATTATTTCTGTCTCCAATGTTTGCAGCTTTTGCCTCTAAATAAGCCTCGTATTTCCCCCCCGGTTGAATAGAGAGGTTGTTAACGGCGATTTCAAGAAACGCGTTAAAAAGTGTTACCTTCGCGCAATTCTGCAATTTCTGACTGTCTGTTATGGCTTTCTTATAATAGAGAGCCTCTTTTTCGTAGATACTTTCCGCTTCGTCTTTTTGGCATTTGTGAATCTTCATCAAAATGTCCACGAAGTTCTTTTTTACGATCGAATCCTCTGCGATTTTCGCGGGTTCAATCTTTTCTAATTCTAATTTGTTGTTGTCCATAAGTTTTTACTTTTATAGGTTTAGGTTTGAGGCAACGGACAGAATCGAACTGTCGTCTTCAGTTTTGCGGACTGCTACCTGACCACTCGGCTACGTTGCCAATACTCGTCTCTCCGAGTCGTCAATCTCTTTCAATTTGTCAGAATACTTTCGCCGTTTAGTGAAATTACACCCGTCCGTCATGTCGTATCTCTATCCTTTCCATGATGTCACAGGTCACATAACCTATCCTGTCGGCTTCACGTAAGTTACTTGTATTCGGCTATTCGATGTTAATTGGGCTCAATATTTATTAGAACTTTCCGCTGTTGCCCCAGCGGTCAGGGTGTTTTTAATACATCACGCAATCTTCCTCTACAAATTCATTTTCAACTATTCCGCAGAGGCATGTCTCGCACAGCCATTCGTTGCCGCACCTCGTCATATTGTCTTTATAGTATTCGTTGTAGCAGCCGCTGCAATGCCTCGTTTTTCGCATTGCCGGGTCATTGCCGTAATATTCGCTGTGAAATCCGTTACTCATGATTGCCCTCCTTTCTCTCTTATTAATAAGTCAATGTAAATGGATGTGCTTTCGGGGTATTTTTCCTGGTAGTATGGAAGTTTTGCCTTTTTCCACTCTTGCACTTCTTCCCATGTTTCGCACTCAACAGGCTTTTTCAATTCTTTGAACTTGCCGATGTTGCCGTCGTCGGTAACGACGTATGGTCTAAATCCGTGTATTTCGTACATGATATTGATTTTTAACTGTTTAACAATAATTTACGATTGTGGTCAATCATGCGTTGACCGGCGCCTGTTTCATACCGATATGGCGGCTTTGGCTTGTTTATCGTGATATCAAGCACTATTACCGCAACACCAAGATTTGCAAATGAAAATGCTACAACCAAGAGGCTGTCAACTATAAAATACAGCGTTAAGAATGCCGCGAGCGATATTGCGATGTAGAGCCATGCTGCTAACTTTTTGATGTTGATTTTTTTACACATGATATTCGATTTTTATATTTGATTTTCTTTGTAATACGTTTATAAACACCGACCACATTTTTCGCATTACACCGGAAGGAGCCGGAAGCAAAATCTGGATCGCAAACAGGGAGCACACCATCAACACAACGGAAAACTACGATGATCTTATAAGGATGATTCAATGCGAACAGAAGGTGATTCATGACAAACAATAGATTTAAACACGGGAATCCCAAATAGGCGACACATCGTTTTTTTGGGAATCTCCATGTATGGTTGGAAATAAATTGTGAATACCGGTATCCCGAACAGATACCACGTTGTTGTGCATGGCGTACATTCGACGGTAGCGTCTTTCGGTTGCTTTCTGTACGTTGTTACCTTTTTTGCTAACATAACTATACGCCCTCCTTTCCGATGAATTTACCTGTTTCCGGGTCTTGCCTGCGGGAAAGCCGCTTGACCTCTTTTTCGAGTTCCGTTATTTTTGCCTCGTTCTCTGCCGCAGACGCTACGAGTTCGGCATCGTTCTCCATCAACTCCCTTGCCGCGTCATTGCTCGACGAGAGCAGGCGCCACATCACCACAATCCCTACGATTGCGATAATCAATAATGCTGCTAAAATTGCTGTTGCCATGATGATATATTTTTTAATTTGTTGATAATGACGTTTTTGGTTTAAGTTCCGTTCCATAGAACCTAAAATGATTTTCTCTCAAATCGTAATCGTTCACGGTGATAATACCGTTGCCATTCCGTTGTGCCACACGCCCCATCGTCTCGCGAACCTTGCGGAACTTGCCGTACCTGCTGTAAACCTGCCGCTGCGTGAGTGTCGTCTTTCGGCTTATGCCGTCCTCAACCTCTTTCTCGACAAGTGCGGAGACCTCACTTGCGTAGTCTCTGACGTGCCGCCGGAACAGTTCTTCAATCTGCTGTTGAAGTTGCGGGGTGTTGATTGCTGCGTTCATACCTATTTAATATAAGGGTTATTTTTCTGTCGCTTTGTTGGTTACGCTCACCACAAGTGTTTCATTGTCCTTGCTGACGGAGTACCTGTGTCCGCCGCCCTGATTTAATGTGGACGCGGCAACCCTGACAGGGTTATCATCAAATCCTTCAAATTCCCATGTTTCGCCCACTGGAAGATTTTTTAATGTGTCAATCCATTTCGGCTCGTTGCTCCATACAATTTTGTCGTTGTTATTCATATCCGTTTTTATTATTATATTTGCATTTTAATTTTAATAAAAATTCTTTGGCAAAGATACTAAAAGTTTTAATACAAACGTAAAAGTTTTAATTTTTTTTGTTTTTTTATTCTGTTGATTATTAGTATATTATATGTGTGTGTTGAAAAAAGTTATTAACAGGTTGAGAGTTTGACCTCAAAATTGGGTCAAAAGTGGCACAAATTTTTGATTTTTCTTAAAAGTTTTAAAAAATAAAAAGTAAATATTATGTCAGAAAAAAAAGAAGAATTAAGAGAAAAAGCAATGGACTTGCTTTTGAATTCGGAGTTGTCTAAAATGAAGGACACGGAGATTGCAAATGTGATAGGCGGTGTTTCATCGGCTGCAATAGGAAAGTATAAAAAAGGGGAGCCGATTTCCGAAAACTATTGTAAAAAAATAATTGACGGGCATGACCGCTATATCAAAAGTTTAATAATAGGGGAAAATGAAAATACCCCAAACTTCTGTCTCGTTCCCATCATCAACGTTGACGGCGCATGTGATACTGGCAGAGGCATACAGATAACCGACGAGCCGCAGTACATCATTCGCCACATCGCCATTGACGGTGCGAAAGAGGGCGACCTCTGCATCATTGCCACCGGAGACAGCATGACGCCGACTGTTCCCGCCGGTGCATACGTGTCAATCCGAAAAGTCGAAGACTGGTACAACTATTTTGGCTATGGGAACATCTTTTTTATCCTGCTGACAAATGGCAGGCGCATCATCAAAGAGGTCAGAAAAAGCCAAATAGACCACAATACACACATTTTGTGTGTTTCGCACAACGAAAACGTAGATGATGAGGAGTTGCCACGAGATATGATTGCGGAAGTTTGGAAGGTGATGAAAATTCTTACTGATAAAGGGTTTTAGTTGTGTAAACTGAAAATGGCGTTTACAATTTGCAGAAAAATGAAGAAAAAATCGCCACGTTTTTCGGCGAAGAGTGCAAAAGTTGAATTGAAAATTTTAAAATATATAGTTTATGGACGAAAAAGAATTTGAGAGAAGATTAAGGTTTATGGGGCAATATAAAGATAGCCTTGATGAATTGACATTATGGAGATACAGGGTGGCAAGCACACTTTTGATAGCGTCTTCGGCTATTTTTTCTGTGCTATTGACACTCGGATGGAAACCCATGGGCATAGTTTTATGTCCTTGTTACAAAATTCTCCATGACATGTTTTATTCTCTTCTCTTGGCAATAAATGCGGTAAATATCCTCTTTTTATTAGCCACTTTATATGAGAATATAGAATTGAGCAAGAGGATTTCACGCATACTTCGGGATGCGATACAAACAGGAAACTATATCCAAGTGAGGCATGACGGTACCGCTCTCGACTACGTAGGCGGTAACAGACACAAATTCTACGTATTTTGTGAAAAAGCGTCTTACGTGTCTTTTGTAATATTCGTGATATTTTTGCTATTATATTCATTTTTTAATATTTTTATTTTCAATGTTTAAGTCTTTTTTACAGTTCTTTTTCAAACTCTTCGAATCTTTTTATAACGCTAGACAGCGTCTTATCGCGCCTATAAGCAACATATACCGAAAATAATATTGCAAAAAGTAAAAAAAATAACTGTAATTGATTTTGTGACCATAACTCTAAATTTTTAAATGAATAATAAATGATATATAAATTTTTAAACTATTGACATGGATGATAAATTACATGATAAACTAAGCGGTATTACAGGGTTCAGACAATGGGAGAAAGATTATAACGAGCATGATGAAAAATCTAACAGGGAAAAATCACGGTTTCTACAACATCTTCTTCTTGTTGCCTCAGGAACGCTTGGAGTTTTAATTTCGCTCCATTCCAAAGATATACAACAGCCACATATCCGTTGGGTATTCTTTGCGGGTCTAATTCTACTTGCGGCATGTATCCTTTCTTCCGTAATGGCTCTATACTACGTAGTATTAATCCGGGAATATCAAAGAAAGCGGTTTCTGAAAGAATTAACTGAATACGTTTGCGAGAACCGCGGCTATGACCTAAGCCGTATCCGTGCAGGTAAACGGAATGTGCTGATAGCCTTTCAACTATGTTCAGTTTGCTTGTACCTTCTGGCGATGATTCTTCTGACATGTTATGCGATTTTTAAATGAATAATAAAACGAGCGCAAAGATACAAATAAATTTATAAATACATAAAATATGGATAATTCGATAAATAGTAGAATCGGAGAAATTAGGGCTTATTATTTTAAATCAAAAAAAGCCAACATATTGTTTGCGGAATATATGGGTGAAAAACCAACTACCACGAGCAATTGGATTAACAAAGAGAGTGATGTCAAAGGGGGCGTTATAAACAAGATTCTTGATAAGTTCCCAGAGGTGGAACGAGCGTGGCTTATGACCGGCAAGGGGAACATGTTAAAAACGGTCGCTGAGCCATCCATCACCTCCGCCTCCGACAACAGATTAAAAGCATTGGAAATGGTGCTTAATTCCGACATTTCTGCATATAAAATATGGAAAGAAACGGGAATATCTGAGGCGACGATAGGAAATTATCGAAACAAGGGAATGATTCCAACCCCCGCAAATGCAAAAATCTTAATTGGTTATTTGGGCGGAATTAAAACAGGTGCGCAATCACCACCCCCATCCGACAACCAAAACTTCGACTTCGAGCGCATAATGCAGGAGAACACCGAGGCAGTCAAGGCATCGGCAGAGGCGACGAATCGCTCAATGTTAATTATCGAGAACTTCGCAAAGACGAATGAGCGTCTGACAGACGCACTGTTTAAGATGGTTGAACGAAAAGAGGGCGATTTTGACAAAATGGAGCAAACGTTCAACACGAGAGAGGCGTATCTGCAAGAGGTTCGCGACCTGATCAAGGAAGAAGTCAAAAAAATATCGCTTTTTTTTTCAGAAAAGGGGAGCAGGCGTGCGATGGCTGCGAGTTGATGCAAAATATGGGAAGAACGTTCATGTTTTATATGCTTTCGGAACTGAACAATGGCAAATTGCGTCCGCAAGAAGAGGTTGTTGTCAGGAAATATCCTGCACGCGCATCTTTCGCACAAAAATATCTTGCTGCCGCCGTAGCCTTTTTCCTTTTTATTTCGCAGAAAATCATGCAACTTATAGCAAAACTCCTGATAGACTTCCCATGTGTCGGCGATGGCGAAAATCTGTTTATGATGTAAAATAAGTTACTGGGGACGATGCGAAAGAGATGAAGTATAATCGCAAAAACGAATTGTCCAAAAATTTAAAACGACTTGTCCATTTTTCTCCTCACACACGTGCGTCTGTATTTGTAAAAATTTTTTATACCTTTGCAAAAAATTTCAAAATGAATAAAAAACCTAAATGGAAAGGGAAAGAGGATTACCTCGCCAAATTGATAGCAGCAGTTGTAAGAAACGCTATGGAAGATTTTCACTGCAAATATTTGTCTGACAAACAGATGAAAGAGCTTAATCCTATCATACGCAACGCCATTTATACGGCTCTCATTAAACTTGACGAAGACCCAAATGGAATGGGGGCATATTACGAGCAATTTATTCCCGATTATTGGGAAGACTGTGAATTATTATATTAGCACTATGATTCAACCAAATTCAACTAAATGACATTTCGTTTTTTCGACAAAAGGTTATTGTCTGTAAAAACAAAATCTATCACCTTTCTATTCGCGGCGTCAATGACACTGTAATCCAATTCAATGTAGTCATCTGTTACCACCCGCGTCGAATGATTTAATGCCGCCGCAATGTCATCCTTGCTTACCCCGCACCGGTTACGGGCAATCGTTGCCCAACTGTGGCGGGCATAATAGGTCGAGAAGTCGGCAGGAAGCCCGAGTGGTTCGACAAAGAATTTTAGAAAATCGTTTACTCTCCAATTAAAATTATTAGCGCTTTTATACCTTTCGCAAAAGTCAAAAGCGCGCTCTTTTCCTGCATATTTTTCCATCAACACCCGCAGTTCCGGCTCTATCTTGTAACTTATAAATGCTCCGTCTTTGCGTCGCCCTGCCGTTTTGCTGCGATTATAGAACAATCGCCCATTCTTTTCTTTTTCCATGTTATAAATATCCACCGTATTCGTCCCACACAGCAAAAATGAAATCATAAAGACGTCCCGTGCAAATTCATATTTTGCAAGAAACTCATTGCTGCGCACCTTTCTATCTTTCGCCAACTCGTCCCACGTCGCTAATTTCCGTATCGTCTCCGCCGACAGGTTGCGCTTTTTCGGCGCGGGATTTTCGGGTATCTTAAAATCTTCAAAAACATCGTCCATTATGTCGCCGGTATCTCTGCGATATTTTTTTACAGCAGCCCTGAAAACCGCTTTTAACAGCACAAGGTAATATTGCTGCCCGCGTTTTCCGACGCCCGAAAACTGCAAATAATTCAAAAAGGACGCCAAAAAAGCATTGTCAATATCGGACAAAAAAACCGTCTCTTTAAATTTTTTCAGATGCCCTAAACACAATCCGTAAAGCTGTACTGTTTTTTTGCTCAACTTCAAATTAGAGATGTAATCCTCAAAAAAATTCGTGAAGTTCATCTCGTTCTTCGCACTTACAATGTCGGCGAGCTCGCGGGCGGTAAAATTACCGGCACGCTTTCCGAGCGAAACAAATTTGCGTTCATATTCTTCTATCCGTCGAAATAACTCCGACAATATAAGGTTGTCGCGCAACTCGAATGAGCGTGATAATTTCGACTTGTCAACGTAATACCCCGTTTTGATGTACGCTTTATTTTTGTTGTGCGTAACGCAGACGGAAACGGGGTATTTGTCATCCCGTCGCTTTTGGTGTTTTAAAACCGTTATTCTAAATGTTGCCATATTCTTCGTACCATATTTGTAACAATTACGGGCGCAAAGGTAATACTTTTTTTCATTCAGGCAACAAAATTAGATACAGAAACGGACTTTTGTTTTTCGTCCAAAAGCCCGTTAAACGTGTATTTCGCTGTTTTTCAGTCTGTCGGGGTAGCAGGATTCGAACCTGCGACCTCCTGCTCCCAAAGCAGGCGCGCTAACCGGACTACGCTATACCCCGAAACTGTTTTCGCAATACATTCTACTCAATGTAAAAACGGGTGCAAAGGTACATCTTTTTTTGAATTGGTACAAGAAAAAATGTTCTTCTTCGCTCTGTGTGTAATTCAAAAATTTTATCTACCTTTGCAGTAAAATTAAAACGTCGTTTGAGCAACAATAAAGTATGACCCTCAATTACATCTGGATAGCGTTTTTTCTGATTGCCTTTGTGGTAGCGCTGTTGCAGTTTGCCATAAGCGGCGACACGATGATTTTTAAAAACATCATTGACGCCACTTTCAGTTCCTCAAAAACGGCAGTCATGGATATTGCCTTGCCGCTTACGGGTGTGATGACGCTGTGGCTCGGATTGATGAACATCGGCGAGAAAGCCGGTGCCGTGCGTTTCCTCTCCCGCATCGTGGGACCGTTTTTCGCGAAACTGTTTCCCGAAGTTCCCCGAAATCACCCTGCGTCGGGACAACTGCTGATGAACTTTTCCGCCAACATGCTCGGCTTGGACAACGCTGCCACGCCCATCGGTCTCAAAGCCATGCAAAGCCTGCAAGAACTGAATCCCAAAAAAGAGGTGGCGAGCAATGCACAGATCATGTTTTTAGTTCTGAATACCAGCGGTTTAACCATCATTCCCATCACGATTTTGGCGCAACGGGCTATCTTGGGCGCTTTCAATCCGACGGATATTTTTGTCCCATTGTTGATTGCCACCTATTGCTCTACCTTAGCCGGACTTGTCTTTGTCGCCATCAAACAAAGAATCAATCTGTTAAACAAAACTGTTTTGGGTTGGTTGGCGGGTATCACGGCGGTCATCGCAGCCATCATGTTCTACTTCTCCTCTTTGGACAGGGAGCAGATGGACGTTTTCTCACGGGTCTTCAGCAATGGACTTTTGCTGTTGATAATCACTGGATTTATCGCCGGTGGTTTCTACAAAAAGATTAACGTTTACGACGCTTTCATCAACGGCGCCAAAGATGGTTTTATGACTACGATAAAGATTATTCCGTTTTTGGTGGGGATGTTGGTGGGGATTGCCGTCTTTCGCGCATCCGGTGCTATGGGCTATCTGATTGACGGGTTAGCGTGGGGATTCAATGCTATGGGCATCAATACCGACTTTGTGGCAGCGTTGCCGACGGCGTTTATGAAACCGTTGAGCGGTAGCGGCGCCAAGGCGACGATGGTGGAGACCATGATTACCTACGGTCCCGATAGTTTCGTCGGTCGCCTTTCGTGCCTGTTTCAGGGTGCTGCCGATACGACGTTTTATATCGTCGCACTCTATTTTGGTTCTGTCGGGATAAAACGCACGCGCTACGCCATCGGAGCCGGTTTATTCGCCGACTTGGTAGGCGTTGTGGCGGCTATCTTGGTGGCTTACCTATTTTTTCATTAAATCACAATCAGCGATGAGTACCAATCCCAAAGAGATAAAACACGCAGGCGTCGTCCGCAAAGTAACCGACGACTGCTACTTTGTATCCATCGAGCGCACCGCCTCCTGTCAAGGATGCGCCGCCAAAGGATTTTGTAACCTCGGCACCGACAAAAACGACCTCATCCCCGTCGAAAAACTTCCGCACCAACATTTCAACGAAGGCGACGAAGTAATCATCTCCGTGTCTGAGAAAATGGGATGGAAAGCACTGTTTTACGGCTATCTACTGCCCTTTGTGGTTTTGATTGCCGGCATCATCATCACCGCCGCCGCCGACTTGCCGCAAGGCATCGTCGGAATTGTCGGCATTGGAGCGCTCGCACTTTACTATGTGGCGTTTGGATTCTTTCGGAAAAAGATAGACAGGCAGTTTTGTTTTAGGATTGAGTAGTGAAATTCAATGTAAAAAAAACGGCGGAGCAAGAAATTACTTTCTCGTTCCGCCGGTTTTTACACACTCTATTACATCCCTGCCGTTCGCACTTTTACGCTGGTAAATAATACAACGTAAATATGGGTGCAAAGTTAGAGAAACGCAGGAGTTGAACGTTATCAAAAACCGCCATAAGACAGTATAAATTTTCCAAAAATGCCATAATTACAACAAACTCCACGCCACCGTCAGTCCTGCCATTACGATGGAGACCATGCTCATCAATTTGATGAGGATGTTCAGGCTGGGACCAGAGGTGTCTTTAAAGGGGTCGCCGACGGTATCGCCAACGACGGCGGCTTTGTGGTTGTCGGAGCCTTTTCCGCCGAAGTTGCCTTCTTCGATATATTTCTTGGCGTTGTCCCATGCGCCGCCGGCATTAGCCATAAACACGGCTAACACGAAACCGGTCGCGCATCCGCCGACCAATAAGCCCATAACGCCCGAAACGCCGAGTATCAAGCCGATAGCGATGGGGATGATTATCGCCAACAGCGACGGTAACAGCATTTCGCGCTGCGCTCCTTTGGTGGAGATTGCCACACAACGGGCATAATCAGGCGTCGCTTCGCCGGTGAGGATGCCTTTGATTTCGCGGAATTGACGACGCACTTCTTCCACCATGCTTTGCGCTGCGCGTCCTACGGCGTTCATGGACAAGCCGCAGAAAAGGAATGCCGTCATCGCCCCGATAAAAGCGCCGATAAGCACTTTGGGGTTCATCAGGTTGATTTGATAATAGCCGATGAAGTCAACCAATGAAGTATCTTGAATTTGCTCTAACGAAAGTTTTTCAAGTCCCACTTGCACCAATTTTGATCCCTCTTCGGTCAAGCGTTCCAATCCGATTTTCACCTCTTCGATGTAGGAGGCGAGTAGCGCCAGCGCCGTTAATGCTGCCGAGCCGATGGCGAATCCTTTTCCTGTTGCCGCTGTTGTGTTGCCGAGGGCGTCTAAGGCGTCGGTACGTTTGCGCACTTCGGGTTCGAGTTTACTCATTTCGGCGTTGCCGCCTGCGTTGTCGGCGATGGGTCCGTATGCGTCGGTTGCTAAAGTGATTCCAAGCGTCGAAAGCATTCCTACGGCAGCGATGCCGATGCCATACAATCCTGTACTCAAGTTTGTAGCGCTCATGATTGCCGAAACTTCAAAATTAATGGCGCAGAGATAAGCCATCATAATAGCCAAGCCTATGGTAAGCACGGGGATTGCCGTTGAAATCATCCCTGTTCCGATGCCGGAGATGATAACTGTGGCAGGACCCGTTTGTCCGCTTTCGGCAATTCTTTTAGTCGGTTTATAGGAGTGTGAAGTAAAGTATTCTGTTGATTGTCCGATGATTACGCCGGCAACTAAGCCGCTGATGACCGAAAACGAGAGTCCAAGCCAGTTTTCAATCCCTAACGCATATAAGATGCCGAAAGTGGCGAGGGCGATAAGTATCGAACTTCCATTGACGCCTTTGCCCAATGCGCCGAGCAGTTGTTTCATATTGGAACCTTCTTTGGTACGGACGAAGAAGATGCCCATAATGGAGAGTACTACCCCCACAGCGGCTATCAGCATTGGCGCGAAAACGGCTTTTAACTGCATTCCTTCAATGGAACTTTTGGCAAATGCTGCCGCTCCGAGCGCTGCCGTTGCAAGGATAGAGCCGGCATAACTCTCGTAGAGGTCTGCGCCCATGCCTGCCACGTCGCCCACGTTATCGCCTACGTTGTCGGCGATGGTTGCGGGGTTGCGCGGGTCGTCTTCCGGGATACCGGCTTCTACTTTTCCAACCAAGTCGGCGCCCACGTCGGCAGCCTTAGTGTAGATGCCGCCGCCCACACGGGCGAAGAGCGCTTGCGTCGAAGCTCCCATGCCGAAAGTCAGCATGGTGGTCGTAATCATGATGAGTTTGTCGTGTTCGCCGACATCGGCAAACCTGTCGAGAATTAGATACCACGCCGAGATGTCGAGCAATGCCAAACCTACCACGGTAAGTCCCATCACGGCGCCCGAACGGAATGCTACCGTCAAGCCGCTGTTCAACGAACGTCGCGCAGCGTTAGCCGTCCGCGCTGAGGCGTATGTCGCCGTCTTCATGCCGATGAAACCGGCTAAACCGGAGAAAAATCCTCCTGTGATAAAGGCAAACGGCACCCAGCCGTTCTGTACGCCAAAGCCATACGCCAAGATGGTGAAGAATACGGCAAGTATCAAAAAAACAATAGTAACAACTTTGTATTGTTGTTTCAAATACGCCATGGCGCCTTTGCGCACGTACAGGGCAATGTCTTTCATCGTTGCGGTGCCTTCGCTCTCGCGCATCATCCATCTAAAGAAGTAATAAGCGAAACCCAACGCAATCAACGAACTGACCGGGACTAACCAAAAAATAGTGTTCATAAATTTTCCTTTTTGTTGTTATTTATTAATATGTATAAAAAATTTGGGTGCAAAGATATGAAAAATTTGGGATGTGCGATTTGCGATTTGCGATGTGCGATTTGCGATTTGCGATTTGCGATGTGAGATTTGCGATTTGCGATGTGAGACTTTTAGATAAGCACGCAGATGACGCAGATTGAACAGATCAATGCAGATTTTAATATTATTGATAATCAGATATATAGAATTTGTAAATGGTCGTTATCTGCGATAAATTCGGCTAACTTTACCTTACTCCAAAGAAACGATAGCCAACGGTAATTCCGACAGCGCTTGAATTCTACGCATAGCGACCCCATCCGAAATTCATATTATTCGGGTTTTCACTTAATTCGCTGAAATTTGTATCGTAAAACACTCTTATTCTCTCTACAAACGATACATTTGCCGTTAAACCAAGCACCAAGTTTTGTTTCGGTTTCTTTTGGCTATGGAAGAAAAACTGTAATCCTGCCGTTGCATCAGGAATTGCATAATATTTTTGCTCAATGGTAACGAAATTGATAGACGAATTATCATCATAATAATAAAACTCAAAATATGGATTTTCCACAACATCTTTCCAATAATCCATTGTTTCCCATTGTTCGGCGGGATGATAGAAAGGATGGAATTTCACTCCTAATTCACCCTGCATACAGATGTTTTTGTTCAATTCCTTAAAAACGGTTAGTTTTACCGTAAAACCGATATCTCAACCGAAAAAATGCAGAGAGAGAAAATATTGCTTCATTAAAATCGGAAAAAAGTGTAATTTTGCATTTTGAATAAAAGTAAGGTAAATTATGGCAAACGAAAGAATAACAGAAAATTATGTGAGAAATCATTTTAAGAACGACCCTTTGTTCAAAAGCATAAGATTTGAAGAACAAAAATCGTACAACAAAAAAGTGATTGACTTGCTACAAACTGCCTCAAAAAGCGGAAAAGGTGTTGGTAAGCCCGAATTTATAATCTCTTTTCCGACAGGAAATATTGACTATTTGCTTGTTGTTGAGTGTAAAGCCAATGTTGCCGACCACCGAAGTCAAAAATTAGACAATCCGAAAGCCTATGCGGTTGATGGCGTTTTGCATTATGCAAAAACACTTTCGGCACAATTTGACATTGTGGCTATTGCCGTAAGCGGACAAACTGAACAGGAATTACTTGTTTCGCATTTTGTTTGGAAAAAGGGCGAAACAACATTTACCGAAAACAAAGAAGACAAAAAACTTCTTTCCGTCAATAATTACCTGAAACTGTTTAATAACGAGCAGTTCACCGACAATCTACGAAATGTAGACATTATTCAAAAAGCCATTTTTCTGAATGAAGAATACCAAGCATATTCCATTACTGAAACCACACGCTGTACAATGGTTAGTGCTATCTTGTTGTCATTGCTTGATAATCCGTTCCGAATTAGTTACAAAACATACTCTACTGCCGAAAATTTAGGCAAAGCAATGTTATCTGCGATTGAAAATGTGTTGTCTGACAACAACACATTCAATCAAAGTGCGATGATTGGTGAATACAGTAAAATATTGAACGAACCACTTTTCAAACAAAAAACCATTAAGCACAAAAAGAAAAAAGAACACGAACAATCGGTGGAAGTTGCCAAAGAAATGATAGACTATTTGCACCAAAATGTCTATCCGTTAATGGATATGGAACAAAGCGGTTTTGATGTTTTGGGGCGTTTTTATACCGAATTTATCCGTTACGCAGGTAGCGAGCAAAGTCAAGGGTTGGTGCTTACGCCTGCGCATATAACTGATTTATTTTGCGAGTTGGCAAATGTAAATTCCAATGATGTAATTTACGACCCTTGCTGTGGCACAGGCGGTTTCTTGATTGCAGGAATGAAACGAATGTTTGAACTTGCAGGAAACGATGAAAACAAAAAACAAAACATAAAAAACAAACAAGTAGTCGGCGTGGAACTTCGTCCCTCAATGTTCACTTATGCCTGTTCCAATATGATGATGCGAGGCGATGGAAAATCGAATATCTATTGTGGCGATTGTTTTGCTTTTGCTAATATGGTGGCGAACAACCATAAACCGACAGTTGCATTTTTAAATCCGCCTTATGATGTTGGTGTGGCACGACAAATGCAATTTATTGAACACGCTTTGGATATGGTTTCGGCACAGAATGGAACAGTAGTCGCCATTGTACAAATGAGTTGCGGAATTAAAAATGAGCAAGAATTGATTGCTGTAAAAAAACGAATTTTAGATAGACACCATTTAAAAGCTGTTCTCTCAATGCCCGATGAATTGTTTAATCCAAATGCAAGTGTTGTAACTTGCATAATGGTTTTCGAGGCAAACAAAAAACACGAAGGACGTAAAACTTGGTTTGGTTATTTCAAAGATGACGGATTTGAAAAACGCAAACAAAGAGGTCGTATTGACGCTCGCGGAAAATGGAACGATATTAAAAAACAATGGAAAAATGCCTATAATAACCTTGATGAAGTTGCAGGTTTATCTGTAAAACAGGAAGTTAAAGGCGAAGATGAATGGTGTGCGGAAGCGTATATGACAACAGATTATTCTATTCTCAACAAATTTATTTTTGAGAGAAAAATAAAAGATTTGTTGGTTTATAAATTTCTGAACAACAATGATATAAAGTCTATAACATTGGAAAATACGGACAATATTGTTGTTGGTAAAAACAACTTGATAAAATTGTCCGATATATTTGAAATCAAAAACAGCAAAAGCCTTGAATTGATTAATTGCGAAGAAACAGAAAACGGAATTTGTTTCATATCAAGAACTTCCGCAAACAATGGCGTTGTTGCAAGAGTTAAACGATTAGACGATTTAGAACCAATGCCTGCAAATGCAATTACGGTTGCTTTGGGTGGCTCTGTGCTATCGTCATTCTATCAAGAAGAACCATTTTATACGGCTTTTCATATTGCTTGCTTATATCCGAAAACGGAAATGTCGAAAGAAGAAATGCAATATTATTGTGCGATAATTGAGCATAATAAATACAGATATAACTTTGGAAGACAGGCGAATAAAACATTGAAAAATATTTTAGTGCCTTTAATCAAAAAAATGTAGAATGTATGACACACGACAGAAAACTAAATCAAATTTTACATGCATTATTATCTCGGCAACCCAAGAGATTTGCGGATAAATCAGATGATAAACGACTTACATTTGAATTTTTATGCAATGCTTTATTTGAAGGAGAAAATATGTTGAAATGGGAAATGGAGTTTCTGAAAAGCAGGTTGCTTTCTGATAACTACATTAGGTTTATTGAATTTGAGGATATGCAATTACCTGATTTAACACAAGAAAGTATTAAGTTTATACAAAAATGCGGATAGATGGAGCAACATCAAGCGTTGAAAATAGACAAAGAAATAAAAAATGAAACATTAAAAGAACGGTTTTTTCCATTTCTTTTCGGAAAAGAGGGCAATTGTCATAAAAGTCCGTTAGATGATTTATTGGTTACAAAATTGTTTTACCTTCTCTTTGAATATCGCTAATGTAGTCAATGTTAAAGCGTCGTGTTTGAGTGAGGTTTCCAATACTTTTTTGTCGCCCGATACTAAATAGTTTGCTTTTCCTTGTATGGCAAGGTCAAAAAGGAAATTATCTTTTGGGGCGGGGCAATCATGAAATAGTGGTTTTGTTTCGCAAAATTCGATAATACCAAATATTCGTGTCAAATACCGTTCTATTTTCCATTGCGATAATCTCTTACCTCTTGTACTATTTCTTCCATTATTATTATTGGTGCATTGGGGTTTATTGAGGCTTTAATCTCGTCCGCCAATTTGTACAATGCTTCATCAGAGAGCATTGCAGGTTTGGTTCTTGCTGTGTTTGGCACCAATGTCTTACTTATACTCATTCAGCACCTCTTCCACGCCGCCGGGTGTTACGTGTCCATAGACTTTTTCGCCGACGGTAACGACGGGTGCTAAGCCGCAGGCTCCGACGCAGCGGAGGCAGGCGAGTGAGAATTTGCCGTCGTCCGTTGTCTCTCCGATAGCCACGCCGAGTTGTCGTTTAAACTCTTCGACCACTTTTTCTGCTCCGCGCACGTAACACGCTGTTCCCATGCAGATGGCAATCGGGTGTTCCCCTTTGGGCTTCATGGTGAAGAACGAGTAGAACGAGACCACGCCATACACCGCGGCGGAGGAAATGTTGAGTTCCTTGGCTACGGCTTCCTGCGTTTCGGCTGAGAGGTATCCTAAGGCGCCTTGTACCTTGTGCAGGATGTTGATGAGGTCGCCTTTGTTATAATTGAATGAAGCGCAAATCTCTTTAATGGTATTAAGACTGCTTTCTGCTAATTTTATATATGCCATATTTTTATCTCCTATTCTTTAAATTATTCAACGTCAATAGTTTCGATTTGCGTACTTTTGTCGAAGTAGTGGGTATGCAGCAGGTGGTGTGATTTTTCGCCGCATGGTTTTCCTAAGTACTCGTCGTAGAGTTTTTTGATGTACGGGTTTTCGTGTGATTTGCGTAGCGGTTTGTTTTTATCTTCCTGATAGATGGCTGCTGCGCGTTTGGTGATGATGGTCGAATCGCCGTGGTGTAGAGGTTGTCCGCCACCGCCGATACAACCGGCAGGGCAAGCCATGATTTCGATGGCGTGGAAGGTCTCTTGTCCGGAGACCACCTTTTCGAGCAGGCTGCGGGCGTTGCCCAATCCGTTGGCGATGCCGATGTGGATGTCGTGGTCGCCAACCTTGATGGTTGCTTTGCGGACGCCTTCCAAGCCGCGGAGTTCTTCAAATTCAACTTTTTCCAATTTCTTTCCGGTCAGGATTTCGTAAGCCGTTCTCATGGCGGCTTCGATGACACCTCCCGTAACGCCGAAGATGGGCGCTGCGCCGGTGGATTCACCTAACGGGGCGTCGAAGTCTTCGTTGGGCAGTTCTTGGAAGTTGATGTTTGCCTGTTTGATCAGGGCGGCTAACTCTCTGGTAGAGATGGAGTAGTTGACGTCGGGGTCGCCGTTTTCTTTAAACTCGTCGCGTTGACATTCGTATTTCTTTGCCAGGCAGGGCATGACGGAGACGACGATCATGTTTTCACGTTTGACGCCGATTTTTTCGGCGAAGTACGATTTTGCGATGGCGCCGAACATCTGTTGCGGTGATTTTGCCGTGGAGGGGACGTCTTTCATTTCGGGGAAATAGGTTTCTAAGAAGTTCACCCATCCGGGGCAGCAAGAGGTGAGTATGGGCAGTTTGACGTCTTTTTTTCCGGCGAGGAAGTCTCCCAGACGCCCTAATAGTTCGGTGCCTTCTTCCATGATGGTGAGGTCGGCTGCGAAGTCGGTGTCGAACACGTAATTGAAGCCCAGACGGCGCAGAGCGGCTGCCATTTTTCCGGTAACGATGGTACCTGCCGGCATCCCGAACTCTTCTCCCAGCGCGACGCGGACAGCGGGCGCTGTTTGTACCACAACGGTTTTGGTCGGGTCTGCCAAGGCACGCAGTATTTCCGGCGTATGGTCAACTTCGGTCAGCGCTCCGGTCGGACAGACGGCGACGCACTGTCCGCAATAGGTGCAGGGCGATTTTATCAAGTCCTGTTCAAAAGCCGGCGCCACCACCGAGTCGAAACCGCGGTTGATAGCCGAGAGCGCTCCCACGGTTTGTACTTCGTTGCACATCATTTCGCAACGGCGGCACATGATACATTTGTCAATGTCGCGGTTGATGGATGGCGAGAAGTCTTCGCGGAAATGTGATTGTTTCCCTTGATAGGCGATTTGGCGTACTCCCAAGCGGTGCGCTAATGTTTGCAGTTCGCAGTTGCCCGACTTGGCGCAGACCAAGCAGTCGGCGGGGTGGTTGGAAAGAATGAGTTCCAGCACCGTGCGGCGTGCATTGAGGACGCGTATGGTATTGGTTTTCACGACCATGCCGTCGGCGCACAGCGTAACGCAGGCGGGAGCGAGGTTTCTGCGACCTTCTATCTCCACAACACAGATACGGCATCCGCCCGGATTGTTTTCGATGCCGAGGTCGTGCAATTCAAAATAGCAGAGCGATGGAATGGCTATCCCTGCCTGCCGTGCCGCGTGAAGAACAGTTGTCCCTGCTTCTACTTCCAACGGCTTATTATCTATAATGACTTTTATTTTTCCCATTTCAATAATACTTTTTACAATTTTAACTGATTTTAATTGCGTTGAATTTACATTTTTCGTAACATGCGCCGCATTTGATGCAGGTTTCCTGATTGATGAAGTGCGGCTGTTTTCGCTCGCCTGAGATGGCGTTTACGGGGCAGTTGCGTGCGCAGAGCGTACATCCGATACATGCTTCCTGGTCGATGATGTATTGTTTCATGGCGGTGCAGGCATGTGCGCGGCATTTTTTCTCGTTGACGTGTTCTAAGTATTCGTCCCAGAAGTTGTCAATGGTGGATAAAACGGGGTTGGGCGAGGTCTGTCCGAGACCGCAGAGCGCGGTGTCTTTGATGACCTGGCTGAGGTTGCGGAGTTTGTCCAAGTCTTCCATCGTTCCGTGTCCGGCTGTTATTTTTTCCAACAACTCTTGCAGGCGTTGGTTGCCGATACGACAGGGGGCGCATTTTCCGCAAGATTCCTCTACGGTAAACTCCAAGTAAAACTTGGCTACGGAGACCATGCAGTCGTCTTCGTCCATGACAATCATGCCGCCTGAACCCATCATGGAGCCGGCTGCCACAAGGTTGTCATAGTCAATGGGCGTGTCCAAATGTTTTTCGGTTAAACATCCGCCGGAGGGACCTCCGGTTTGGACGGCTTTGAACTTTTTATCGTTGACGATGCCGCCGCCGATTCCGTAAATCACTTCGCGCAGGGTGGTTCCCATCGGGACTTCGATTAAGCCCACGTTGTTGATTTTTCCGGCTAAGGCGAACACTTTGGTGCCTTTCGACTTCTCGCTTCCTATTTTGGAAAACCACTCGGCGCCCTTGTTGATGATTGCCGGAACGTTGGCGTAGGTCTCCACGTTGTTGACGTTGGTTGGTTGTCCGAGGTATCCTTTTTCCGACGGGAATGGAGGTTTTACGGTGGGTTCGCCGCGACAACCTTCCATCGAATGTATCAGAGCGGTCTCTTCGCCGCATACGAAAGCGCCGGCGCCGTAGCGCAGTTCGAGGTCGAAACTGAAGTCGGTACCTAATATATTATTGCCGAGCAGTCCCAACTCGCGTGCCTGTTCGATGGCTACCTGTAAGCGTTTGATGGCGAGCGGGTATTCGGCGCGGATGTAAATCAATCCTTTGCTTGCGCCGGTGCAGTATCCGTTGATAGCCATTGCCTCTAAGACGTTGTGCGGGTCGCCTTCGAGGATAGAACGATCCATGAATGCGCCCGGATCACCCTCGTCGGCGTTGCAGACGACATATTTCTGGTCGCCCTGCACTTTGCGGGTGAGTTCCCATTTCAGTCCGGTGGGGAAGCCGCCGCCGCCGCGTCCACGCAGTCCCGATTTTTTGATTTCGTCAATAGTTTGGTCGGGTGTCATCGCGGTGAGCGCTTTCGCCAGAGCGGCGTAGCCGTCGTGGACGATGTATTCGTCAATGTTCTCGGGGTCAATGAACCCGCAGTTCCGTAAGGCGATGCGGATTTGTTTTCGACTTCCGAGTTCTTCGTCAACGGTTGCGTAGTTGATGGGCAGGACGCCGTCCGGCAACTCTTTCTTCACGATGTACTTGTCCACGATTTCCTGGGCTTTCTTGTTGTCCACAGGTCCAAAGACGACCGGTTTTTCTCCGGGCAGGATGACCTCGACGGCAGGTTCGGCGTAGCAATAGCCGATGTCGCCGGTTTGACTTACTACGGCATTGACTGCGCGTCTGTCCAACTCTTCGAGCAGAAACTCCATGACCTCTTTGGCGCCCGAAGCGATGCCGCTGGTGCCCATGCCAATCTTGACCTGCACGACACTCTCCGGCGCGCCGGCTTGCGCCCGCAATGCGCTGCTCATTTTGAGCTTGTCCCTCAGATTTTGAAGATCAGTCGGTGATTTGATCTTTTTTTCCATAATCTAATATCTATTTTTTAAACTTTTTATTAATAAACCTTCGTTAGAGGTTGTTGTATTACATATTCAAAATCGAGTGCAAAGGTACAAAATTAATTGAGAATTTCAATACTCTTTTTTTTATCTTTTGTACAAACAATATGCTCGAACATAAATATGGGGTGTATGACAAATTGCACTAAGCTGCTTTTTTGATTTGTTGGATTAAGGTATTCCATCTGTTACCTTTTTTATAAGCTCTGAGGTTAGCAATTGTTTGTGCTCCGTAGATAGACCACCGTTGTCCGGAGAGTTTTAATCTTTGCTGTATGACGTTTCTATGAGCCGATTCAATGGCTCCTGAACCTATAAGATAGCCTTTTTTCATAAAAGTTCCATATTTCATTCTGTCCATGTTACTTTCGTAAT
>Ga0099364_10001578_pt1 | contig 37187 bp, 25 predicted proteins | sample TergutTh196P3_FD_73070 | JGI IMG/M metagenome (GOLD analysis project Ga0099364, IMG submission 73070) | Microcerotermes parvus P3 segment gut microbial communities from Pointe-Noire, Republic of the Congo - Th196 P3 | ecosystem: Host-associated > Arthropoda: Insects > Digestive system > Gut ... | reverse complement strand
CCGTTCTCTCTTTCTATGGTTCTTATAACCATACGGCAAAAATACACAAAAAATCAATATAATAATATGAAAATCAAAATATTACCTCAAGTTCACTACAAACCATATTGAAACTTTATAAACGATAACTCGCTATTAATCAACTGCCATTTGCAGTGCAAAAAGAGAAGACCGTCAAAGTCAGGATATAAATCTAACATAATAAAGCATCAAACGAATTTTTAGCCATTATTCATTGTTCATTGTTTCTATGGTGTTTTTCAATCATTTGCCACAAATGCACCCTATCCTTACCTCTTACGTTGTGCTCGTGTGAAGGATATACGAAGTAATTTAACAAAACCCCTTTTTTAACCGCTTCTTCTAATAATTCTAATGAATTTTGCTGCAACACCGTGTTGTCTAACGCGCCATGAAAAATCAAAGTGTTTGCTTTAATTTTGTCTATTTTATTCATTATAGATGCTTTTTCATACCCTTCGGGGTTTTCTTCGGGGGTGTCCATATAACGCTCGCCATAGTAAATTTCATACCACTTCCAATCGGTTACCGGTCCGCCTAAAGTAGCAGAAGAAAACAGATCAGGATATTCGGTAATGAGCGACAAAACCATAAAAGCACCATAACTCCAGCCATCCACACAGATTTTTGTGGTATCAATATAAGGTAGTGTTTTCAAGTAGTTTACTCCGCAAATTTGGTCTTCCACTTCGCAAGTTCCCAGACGGCGATGAATGGTTTTCTCAAATTCACTTCCACGATTTGCTGTGCCTCGATTATCTAACGTAAACACCACAAAACCCTGTTGCGCCATATAATACAAAAAACCTCCTCCGGACATAAAATTATTGGTAACCAATTGTGAATGAGGACCGCCATACACGTACAAAAACACCGGATATTTTTTTTCAGAATTAAAATCGGGGGGTAAAATTTTTCGATAATATAAATCAATCCCCTCATCGTTTTTAATTTTTCCTATCGAAACTTCTCCCATATTTATATCTTGAAACGGATTTTTGGATTGTAATAAACTATTCATAATTTTACCTTTACTATCTTTTAATGTAATATCTCGCGGCGTGGTCAAATTGCTGAAATCATCTATAAAATAATTAAAATGGGAAGAAAAATTGGGATAGTGGGTTCCTAATTCAGGAGCAATCGGTGTTAGAGTTCCTTTTTTTAGATTTACACAAAACACATTTCTATCGGTAGGAACAGGATAGGCTGCGGTAAAAAACAGATTTTCCTGTTTATCATCCAACCCCAATAGATTATTAACATCAAAATTTCCTTTTGTAATTTGTTTCAACAGTTTTCCGGTTTTATCGTAAAGATATAAATGGGTAAATCCATCTCGGTCGCTTTCCCAAATAAAGTTTCCGTTTTTCAAAAAAGTAACGGGGGTAGAAGGTTCCACCCATCTATCCTCTTTTTCTTCGATTAAAACACGAAGTTTTTCACCGGTTACCACATCATATTCAATAAGTTTGGCGTGGTTTTGCGCCCGATTTAAATGTGTAATAAAAAACGTTTTTTCATCGGGAGAAAAAGTAAGTGAAATTAAAAACTCACCATCCTCTTTATTGGTTTTAATATAATGATACACCGGTTTGTTTTCTTTTGCAGAAATATTTACATCAAAAATACCCACAGTAACTTCGTGGCTTGTTCTGCCTGCCATAGGGTATTTTATCATCTCCACCGTTGCAATATCCCCGTAACCTTTCAACAAAGGATAATCTTCCACCATACTTTCATCCATTCGGTAAAAAGCGATGTAATTTCCTTTGGGAGAGATATATTGCCCTTTTTCAATGCCCCACTCGTTGCGATGCACACTTTCGCCGAAAACAATATGTTTTCCCGTATCCACACAAATAATGACAGGTTGATAGTTGTTTTTCACGCTTTTCACATACACAACCTCCTCTTCTTTTACTATAAACAGTTCATCTTTAATAGAATAATCAATAATGTTTTCTATTTCGTAAAACGTAACCGAAGGCTCTGTTTTCGGGTTCTTCAATTTCATTTTTTGCGCAGGAAAATACAAAGTATTTTCATCTATAAAATTAAAAAACAGATAATTACCCAAATCCTTTTCTTGAGATAATGTTTGAATATTATTTTTAGTAATGAAACACTCTTTTTTTCCGGTTTTAGCGTCTGTTACAAAAATTGTATCATTTTTCATAAAGGCATATTGGTTGGTGTTCGGTCGCCAACAGAGATTTTGTATAGATTCGGTTCGATATTTGCCGGAGATGAGGTCGTTGAGTTCTATTTTTTGCGCAGAACAGGGAAAAATGCAGAATGCAAAAAGCAGAAAGAGGTATGCGGTAAGAGGTGTGAGGTGTGAGGTGTGAGGTATGTGGTGTGCGGTGTGCGGTGTGTGGTGTGTGGTAATCATATTTTTTTATTCAAAATTTACTAAAAAAGTGAAGTTCAACTTTCCATATTTTCTGTGTTCATAAAAATTAGGATGTTGTTGAAAATCGTACGTTTTGGGATGCTCTAATACCAACCATCCACTTGGTTTTAACAGTTGATTAGAGAATACATTTTCTACAATAATTTCTAACCCTTGTAAGTCGTACGGGGGGTCGGCAAAAATAATATCAAACTGTTGGCGAGATTTTTCTACAAAAGAGAAAGCATCGCCTCTGATAACGGTAATATTCTCAAAGTTTAGTTTTTCGGCGGTTTTTCTTATAAAGTCGGTGCAACCTTGATGGTTATCAACTGCGGTAACCGATATTGCTCCGCGCGAAGCAAATTCATACGAAATATTTCCGGTTCCTGCAAAAAGGTCAAGTACGGTAATTCTATCAAAATGAAAATAGTTGTTTAAGATGTTGAATAAACTCTCTTTACCCAAATCGGTAGTGGGTCTAACCGGCAAGTTTGCAGGTGCCTGAATATGTCTGCTTTTGTTTTTTCCTTGTATGATTCTCATAATGTTGTATTCACTTCATTCATAGTTTTTTGCAGTCCTGCTGTGCAAAACGACAGGCAGGCATCTGCGGCTTTTTCAATAGTAACATTTACCTGCTCCATCTCTTCCGGGAAAAATTTACCCAAAACATATTCTATCTGATAGCCTTGTGGGTAATTTTTTCCGATTCCGAAACGCAAACGTGGAAAGTTTTGGTGTTGTAATATTTCAATGATGTGGTTAATTCCGTTGTGCGAGCCGCCGCCGCCTTTGGGGCGCAACCTCAGTGTAGCAACCGGCAAATCAATATCATCCGAAATCACTAAGATATTAGAAGCTTCCGTTTCCTCTTTTTCCATCCAATAGCGCACGGCATTGCCGCTCAAATTCATAAAAGTGGTGGGCATCAGCAAAATCAATGTTCTACCTTTATATTTTGCTTCCGCTTTGTATGCGTATCTATCCGAACTAAAAGTAACATCCAACTTTTTAGCCAAAAAATTTACTACTTCAAAACCAATGTTGTGTCTGGTTCCTGCATATTTTTGCTCTGCATTGCCAAGTCCGATGATAAGGTATTTTTTGGGGTTCATAATGAGGTGATGAGACGATGAGATGATGAGATAATTATTAATGAGTTTAACGATAAACGTTTCTATATATTTTGCTAAATGAAATGTTTAGGTTTGATGAATAAATTTTTAACGCAAAGACGCCAAGATTTTTCGCAAAGGTCGCAAAGAATAAATTTCTAAAAACTAAATCTTTGCGCACTTTGTGTAAATCTTTGCGCACTTTGCGGTTAATAAATATTAGATTATAGAATAGACTTATTAAAAATTATAATATTTTTGTCGTTTATTTTACCTAATGAAAATCATTCTCGGCATAGACCCCGGCACCACTGTTCTTGGCTTTGCTCTTTTGGATGCCTCAACTCCAAAAGGACAATTGATAGATATTGGTACTTTTCGATTGAGTAAAATTAAAGAGCACGCTGATAAATTGAAGGCAATTTTTGAAAAAACAGTACAGTTTATTGAGATTTTTCAACCTCAAACTTTGGCGATTGAGGCTCCTTTTTACGGCAAAAACCCACAGTCGATGTTGAAGTTGGGGCGTGCTCAGGGGGTTGTTATTGCAGCCGCCATGCACAAAGGATTGGAAGTTTTTGAGTACTCTCCGCGCAAAATCAAACAATCTATCACTGGAAACGGCAACGCATCCAAAGAGCAGGTGGCTGCCATGCTGAAAAACATGAACCTCATCAAAGAAAATGAACATTCGTTAGATGCTACTGATGCACTTGCGGTAGCGGTTTGTCATCATTTACAAAATAAAATTACTTCAAGCGGACAAAAATTTTCGGGGTGGGAAGCGTTTGTAACGAAAAATAGAGATAGAGTGGTAATGAGGTAAGAGATAAGAGGTGAGAGGTATGAGGTATGAGGTGAGAGGTAAGAGGTATGAGGTGAGGGGTATTTTTTTCTCTTGTTTTTTTTCCCTCTTTGCTTAATTTTGAAAATTTTATGTTTTTTTGCCCACTCATTAAAAAAATATGGTTTCGAGAAGATATTTACGAATAAAAGTTTTACAGGCAATTTACGCAGTAGAGAAAAATCAAAAAGAAGATTTTAGCATAAGTGAAAAAAAATTAGAAAAAACTATTAATGATTCTCAAGTTTTAACAGTTTTTTTTCTCTCTCTTTTGCCGGAACTAACCCGTTATCGTACACTAAAATTGGAAGAAGTTAAGGAAAAAGTTAACCCTACCGAAGAAGACCTTAATCCTAATACAAAATTTATTAATAATAAGGTTATTAAACAAATTGAAGAAAATAAAAACATCAAACATTTTTGTGTAAATCATAAAATTGATTGGAGCGATAGATACGATTTTGTTTCTCAAATATATCATGAAATTGCAAATTCGGATTATTATCCGCTTTATATGCTCTCCCCTGACCATAGTTACAAAGCAGACAAGGAGTTTATATTTGATGTTTTATCAAAAACTTTTGCTGAAAGCGAACTATTGCACTGGTTTTTGGAAGAAAAAAATGTACACTGGTTTGATGATTACAATGACGCGCTGATGGCAGCCTACAAAAACATTGAAAAATATAAAGAAAACCAACCCAATACGGTTGAACTCATTCCTTTATTTATTAATGATGAAGATATCTCTTTCTATAAAGAACTATTCCGTAAAACTTTGCTTTACAATAACGACTATCAAAAACGTTTGGATTCTAAATTACAAAACTGGGAATCGGATAGAGTAATGGAAATTGATACGATTTTAATAAAAATGGCAATATGCGAACTCACACATTTTCAAACCATTCCTATAAAAGTTACCATAAATGAATATATAGAATTAGCAAAATTATACAGTTCTCGCAAAAGTAGCGTTTTTATTAACGGCATTTTAGATAGTATCCTAACCGATTTGAAAAATGAAGGAATGCTGAATAAAGTAGGGAGAGGATTGATTAATTGAAAATTGAAAATTGAAAATTGAAAATTAAAAGGAGTTAAAGAATTAAAGGAGTTAAAGGAGTTATAAATAGAGAATCGGATATCGTAACTTGTAACTCGTAACTATAAATCTAAAAGTCTAATGTCTAAAATTTATAAATAATGAAAACCACAAACCACAAACCTCATACCTCAAACCTCATACCTCACACCTCACACCTCTTACCTCTTTTTGCTTTCTGCCTTCTGCTCTTCAGTTGTGGAAACAAGAATACCGGATTGCGAATTGAAGATATAAGAAACCCCGCTACTGCAGATGGTGTGGATGAACAACAGAAAGCCAATATGCCGGAGATTTTGTTTGACAATCTCACCTACAACTTTGGCAAAGTAATTCAAGGCGAGCAGTTGCACTATACTTTTCATTTTACCAATGTTGGAAAATCAAGTTTGATTATTTCCGACATTAGCGCGTCGTGTGGTTGCACTACTTCCATTCCACCCAAAGCACCTATAAAACCCGGTGAAAAAGGTGAAATTTCAGTCTCATTTGACTCTAAAACGAAGAGCGGCGAGGTAGTAAGTTACTTGGTAGTAGCCTGCAATACCTACCCCGCCCAAACGATACTCACAATTACTGCCAACGTAGTGAACCCTTAAAGCAATTAAGAATTAAGAATTAAGAATTAACAATTAACAATTAAAAGGAGTTAAAGGAGTTAAGGAGTTATAAATCTTTAAATCTAAAATCTAAAAGTCTAATATCTAAAAGTCTAATATAAATCACTAATAACTATTTTTTATGAATTTTTTACAATTTTTATTAATGGCTCCTGCCAATAGTGGAGCCGAAAGCGGTAGCGGAAGCGGAGGTGGAACAACGATGTTGCTCATGTTGGGTGCCATCATCTTAGTATTCTACTTCTTTATGATTCGCCCGCAACAAAAGAAACAAAAACAGATGCAAACTTTTCGTGATGAACTGAAACGAGGCGATAAAATTGTTACCATTGGTGGTATTCACGGAAAAATTACGGATGTGCAAGAAACTTCTTTCGTAATTGAAGTTGCAGATGGAGTGAAGGTTACTATTGAAAAAGCCGCTGTAGCCGTTGATCCCAATGTTGTATCAAAGAAAAATTAAGATTGCCCTTACCGGAGGAATCGGAACAGGGAAAACCTATATTTCAGAACAGTTTTTAGATATAGGTATTCCTGTTTTTTATGCCGATGATGAAGCGAAAAAACTGTATGATTCCCCAAAAGTTCAAGCATTATTAAAAACCCATTTTCAAGATAAGTTTTTTACTGATACTAAATTGGATTACTCTAAATTATCCGATTTTATTTTTTTAAACAACGAAAACAGGAAACAGTTTGAAGCAATTATTCATCCGTTAGTGATGTTGCAGTTTGAAGAATGGGCAGACCAACAAGCATCCTATATTGTGATGTTGGAGAGTGCCATTATTTTTGAAGCGAAATTAGCCCATTATTTTGACAAAATTTTTGTAGTGGACGCGCCGTTACCAGTGAGAGAGAAGAGGTTAAAAGACAAATTTTCAGAAACAGAAATCAAGCAACGCATTTTATCTCAAATGCCTCAGGAGGAAAAATGCAAAAGAGCAGATTTGGTAATTTGGAATGGGTGATTACCGGTTCAACTTATGATAGGTTCGCCACCAACGCTCAGGCACAACATCTTTGCAAGCCGTATCGAAATCGTTTTTAGAGCAAGGAAGAAAATACTTTTTATCTTGCTGGGTCTTAACGTGAAAAAAAGGAACCTCGATCCACCACCGTCCTGTTTTTTTACTTTGATAAAAAACCAATTCATTCAGCGCATTCGTTACCGGTACAACGTGGCGTAAATACTGATCGTGTTCTTTAAATAAAATATCGTTTTGTCGATGCGAAAAACCCTCCACAAAATACCACAGAATGTGTGCGATAAGTTGTGCTGTTTGTGAATTGTAATCAAGCAGTGGATTAAACTCATAAATACCGAAAGAGGAAAGTTTGTCGCTCAATCCGGCAAAAAGTGCTATTTGACATATCTCTTCTCCATAAAAACCGTTAACAGAGGCATTAAAATTTCCGGGGGCATCGCATTGGCGCGCCGCAGAAATATCCATTGATAACATCTCCGCATTACGCACAATAGGCTCAATCTCTTCCATATCTTTGCGCAAAACACCCACCCTGTAAGTCTCAAAATACAACTGATTCATCAACTCAATATCTTCTTGACTGTTCAAATAGGTTTGATATCCGATATTAGAATAATTAAGCAGATAATTAGGTTGTTGCAACACAATTTTATTCAAATAACCTTCTGATGTAATGGGTTCTTTTTCGTTTCCCAAATCAAATTTAGAATCCACAGAAACTATATTCACAACCTTTTCTATTTTTTTGTATGCCTGATAGTTTGCAAAAGCCAGGTCGTTAGAGCCTCCCAATATAACAGGAACTACCTTTTGTTCTAACAGATATGCCAAAATATCGGAAAGAATGGAGTAAGTGTCTTCTACATCTTTTCCAATGATAAGATTTCCCAAATCTAAAATAGAAACATCTTTTTTCCAAGAAAACAGTTTATAAAACTCTTTTCTAATTTCATTGGGTGCCATTTTCGTATCTTCGTTATTGGTTGAGTTTCGCGCTTCGGGAACACCCAAAATGGCAATATTTATATTCGACAAGTCAGGTTCTTGCTCTTTGGAAGTAAACCAAATACGACTTGCCAAAAGATTAGGGTTAATGCTTTTTCCTTCAGGGAGATACAAATCAATTTCTGAGGGTTGGAAAAAGGGAAGAAGTTCCATTTTATTTATTTCTGGTAAAACGTTTTTTAGAAGTTGGGGCAGTTTGTTCTATTATTATTACCACTTCTTTATAAGTAAGTTGCTCAGCAATCAAACCTTTGGGTATTTTAAAATTATTAGAGCCATTTGTAATATAGGGACCATATCTGCCATTTACCACTTTTATTTTTTCATCTTCGGGGTAGGTTGCCAAAACATTTTTGGTATTCACATTTGTAATTTGCTGAATGGCTTCTTCTAACGTTATGGTAGCGACATTTAATCCTTTAGCCAGCGTAATATTTTGATTGTTGAATTTGATATAAGGACCATATTTTCCTATTACTACAAAAACGTCATGTTCTTCATATTTTCCCAGCAATCTTGGGGCTCGTGCTTCCAGCAATTTTGCTTTTTCTTCAATAAGTTTTTGAGCAGTTTCCATATCAATTTCCAATGGATCGATCTCTCTTGGAATAGAAACATACTCTTCTCCATACTTGATGTAGGCACCGAAACGTCCCATTCCGACCACCACATAAAAATCGTTGAGGGTACCTAAGGTTTTGGGCAGTTTAAACAAATCTAATGCTTCTGCTAACGTAATAGATGCAATAGTTTGGCTTTTCTTCATTCGTGCATATTTTCCCTTGTTATCTTCGTAGTTTTCACCAATTTGAATCATAGGTCCATATTTTCCTAACTTGGCATACACATTTTTTCCGTTTCCGTCCTGTCCCAGCAATCGTTCTCCGCTTGCTTTTTGAGAGTGAGAGATAGCGGTTTCAATAGATGCGTGAAACGTTTTATAAAAATGCTGTAACATTTTTTGCCATGCAATTTCTCCTTCTGCAATATCATCGAACTCTTTTTCTACTTGCGCCGTAAACCCATAATCCATAATAGATTCAAAGTTATTTTGCAGATATTCATTCACCACAATTCCAATATCTGTGGGAAACAATTTATCTTTTTCTGCGCCATACTTTTCTTTGGAAACAGTTTCCATTATCTCGTTATTTTTCAAGGAAAGTTGCACAAAACTGCGTTCTTTTCCGGGTCGGTTTTCTTTCACCACATACTCTCTTTTTTGGATAACGGAAATAGTTGGTGCATAAGTAGATGGTCTTCCTATACCCAATTCTTCCATTTTTTTTACCAAACTTGCTTCGGTATATCTTGCCGGAGGTTGCGCATATCTCTGCGTTGCTTCTATCTCTAATGGGCACAACGTTTCTCCTTGAACAACGGGGGAGAGCATCGTGGTTACTTCATCTTGTTCATCATCATTCGATTCTAAATAAACTTTTAGAAAACCTTGAAAAAGAACTACTTCTCCGGTAGCCACAAATTTTTCTTCTCTATTAGAGATGGGAATATTGATGGTTGTTTTTTCGGTTAGAGCATCGCTCATTTGAGAAGCAATGGTTCGTTTCCATATCAATTCATATAAACGTTTGGCAAAAACATCTCCCGGTATGGTATGATTTTCAACATCGGTAGGGCGAATCGCTTCGTGCGCTTCCTGTGCTCCGCGCGTTTTGGTAACATACTTTCGTGTTTTTGAATATTCCGTACCATACAGTTTTTCAATCTCTTTTTTTGCAGATGTTAAGGCAATATTGGAAAGGTTAACCGAATCGGTACGCATATAAGTAATATATCCGGCTTCATACAGTTGTTGGGCAACTACCATCGTTTTACTTACCGAAAAACCCAACTTTCGCGCTGCTTCCTGCTGTAAGGTGGAGGTTGTAAAAGGGAGGGCAGGTGATTTTTTACCCGGACTTTTTTCAACTGATGCCACTGTAAATATAGCACTTAGACAGTCATTGAGAAATGTTTGCGCCACCTCTTTGGTATCAAATCTTTTATTTAGTTCTGCAGTAAGTTCATTTTTGTTGTTCACTTCCGATTGAAATTTACCTACCACTTTAAAATTTGATGTAGATTGAAAATGGTTGATTTCTCGTTCCCGTTCTACAATTAATTTTACAGCAACCGACTGAACACGACCGGCAGAAAGTTGTGGTTTTACTTTTCGCCACAGAACGGGCGAGAGTTCAAAACCTACTAATCTATCTAAAATTCTGCGTGCTTGCTGGGCTTCTACCAATGCAACGTCTAATTGACGGGGATTTAACAATGCCTGCTCAATTGCTTGCTTTGTAATTTCGTGAAATACAATACGTTTTGTTTTTTCTATGGGAATTTTTGCCGCTTCAATCAAGTGCCATGAAATTGCCTCTCCTTCGCGGTCGTCGTCGGTGGCAAGCAATACTTCATCTGCATCTGCTGCCATCTTCGTAATATCCGCTATCAATTTTTTCTTTTCGGGCATAATGATATAGTGAGGCTCGAAATTTTTGTGCACGTTAATTCCCAAATCTTTTTCGGGGAGATCCCGAATATGTCCTTTACTTGAAATTACTTCGTAGTTTTTACCAATAAATTTTTGGATAGTTTTCGCTTTGGCGGGCGACTCAACAATGATTAAGTTTTTGCTCATACAATAGTTTTTTTAGAAGATAATTAAGGGTCAAAAAATTTGGCGGCAAAAATATATTATTATTAAAATAATTTTACACTGAATAAAAACATCTTTTTATAGTTGTTTTATATAAATATTGTAATAATTTTGCAACCATTTTAACAAAAAATATTTTATGATGAAAAGATTATTAATTTTATTAGTATGCGCTTTATTTACAACTATTTCAGTAAATGCGCAAGGAACTGTTTACAGTTTTGGAAATTTTTATTATGTATTAGGAATATCCCCAAATGGCGAGTATGCTACCGGATATAGTTTGATGACCGGGGCATATCTATGGACAGAACAGGATGGTTTGGTACCTCTTAACGACGGGTCGCAATCTCATGCCGTATCCAACAACGGTGTGTTGGCAGGTCAGTTTTATGATGACAATTACATCTTTGAGGGCTCGCCCATTTTATCCGCCGGATATTATCAAGATGGAACTTGGCATAGTTTGGGAATTAAACCGGATACGCCTATTTATGACGGTCAGGGAAGTTTGGTGCAAACCATTTCTGCCGACGGAACCGTAATAGGCGGAAACTGGTGGAAAGATGCTGCCAATGTTGAACCGGTATTATGGACAAACGGCGTGGCAGAAGTGTTACCTTATCCAGGATACCTTGGCGGAAGAGTCATGGGTGTGTCGGGTGACGGAACTATTGCCTGCGGATGGGTTAGACACCCAATCTTAGACTGGACACCAGCAATCTGGATAAACGGAGTGATGAAAGAGATTATGGATAATGGAATACAAGTAGGCGGATATGCAAATAAAGTAAGTCAAAACGGAAAATATGTGGCTTTAAAATTTGATAACTCCCCTGCCGTATATAATATTGAAACGGAAGAACTCACTATCATAGAAACTTCCGGAATGTTTGGCGGAGAAGCCTCAGGCGTTTCTGATAACGGAATGGTTGTAGGATGGGACCAATCGGGAATGATGGGTGATAGAACCGGTTTTATTTGGAGTGACCAAACAGGAAAAATGACCGTTAATGAATATTTGGAACTGCTTGGTGTTGATGATGAAGGATTGCAATTTGGTTCCGTTTGTGCCCTTTCTGCCGATGGAACTATGATTGGAGGATGGAGCGGTGCCATGTTTGTTGAAAATGGCTGGATTGTGATTATGGGAGGCGGAGTACAGGGAGTAAATCCTCCTAAAAACCTCACAGCAGTTGAAAATGGACCCGGCTCTGCATTGCTCAATTGGACTGCCCCCGACCCCGAAAACCCGATAGAACTATTAGGATATAATTTGTATCGCAACGGTACTGTGATTAACAATACACTCATTACCACAACTACTTATTTAGATAACTCGCTTCCTAACGGAAGTTACACATACAGAGTAAAAGCAGTTTATGAAGAAGATTTGGAAAGCATTTTCTCCAACAGTGCTACCATAAACTTGGGCATACTGCCTGTTCCGTTTCTTGAAGATTTCAGTTCGGCAAGTTTTGCTACAAACTATTGGAACGTTTCAACCGGTGCGGAAACAAGATGGACCGTTTCTCAATGGATGGGAATCAATGCTCCCAGTGCCGCATATATGTCCCCCGGAGGTACTTATTCCGAGTATATTCTCTCGCCCTATCTTGACGCAACGGAAGCCAACGACCTGAAATTAGCATTCAACATTGTGCCGGCATATATTTGGGCAGGTGAACCGGAAGACTTTATGAAAGTGGAAGTTTACGACGGAACATCGTGGGTTTTAGTAACCGAGTTTGTTCCATTAACAGAATATCAATCTAATTTTACCTATTACGAATTTGACATCTCTGATATTGCAGCAAATAAACTAACCAGAGTTCGTATTACCGCGCAGGCGGAAAATAGTTCAAATGCGTATTTGATGTGGAATATTGACAATATTCATGTTTTCACTTCCGAAGATGCACTCATTATTGCTCCGCCACTTTGCCTTACCGCACATCAAGCAGACGATGGTACCGTGCACCTCAACTGGGCAAACCCCGGACAAGTGGCAGCACTTTCTTATATGGAGGATCCCTCAAGTATCATTGATAACATTGGAAATGAAGGCGTTCCTTTTATCGCCGCCATTCAGTTTGATGTCGAAGATTTAGCGGGATATTACAATTATGAAATAGTTTCAATTTCTGCCCACCTATTCAGTCAAGTTGCTTTTTGGCCCCCTACATTAAAATTGGCAGTGTATCAAGGAACAACCCGAATTGTTGACCAAGATATTCTCTCATTTGAACCCAACAGTTTGAATACCTTCACTTTGAATACTCCCATTACCATTGATAATACCATAACCGAACCTTTATATATTGGGATTGAAGTGGTAAGTCATGCCGCTTTTGATTATCCGGTGGGATTATGTTACGATTATGATGCAAACTACGATACGCCTTATAGAGGAAGGAACAACCTTTACTCGGAAGATGGCGGACAAACTTGGGGAACACTTACAGAATTTTACCTTGAAGGCGGTATTGCCGTGCAAGCAAATCTTGTAAGAAATAGTGAAGCACAACCTCAAAAACGTATGTTAGGATATAAATTATTCAGAAATGGCGAAGGATTATTAACAGATTGGTCTGGAAATGATATGATTGTAAAACTAAACAACTTCACCGATCTGTATCCTTTGGGTAGTGCGGATGTTTGTTATCAAGTATCTGCTTATTACGATACCCAGCAAGATTCGAAACAAGCCGAGTTTTGTATGGGATATACCATTACGGCAACCAACCTAACTCCAACTTTTGGAACTGTATCTCCATCAGAAACAGCAGCTTATTTCTACTATGAAGAACCCACCTATACCTTTACCCCTAACGCAGGATACCATGTAAAAGAGGTTTTAATAAATGGTGTGGATGCAGGTATAACAGGCAATCCTCTTTTAACCGAAACCAAAACTTATACTTTTACCGGTGGTTTAACGGAAGATGTGGAACTTACGGTTGAATTTGAACTGAACACAACGTTTACCTTAACCTTCGAACCAACAAATGCAGGTCAGTATCCTAACGCCACAGTTGATCCAACTTCTATGACCGTTATTTCAGATGCTCCCATAGGCACAATGCCTGTCCCCGAAAACCCCGGCTATACTTTCAACGGCTGGTATATTGGAAACACACTCATTACCGAAAATACTGTTTGGGGCTACACCGCCGATCAAACGGCTGTTGCCTCGTGGAGTGCCAAAACCTTTACCGTAACCTTTACTACTGCGGTAGGAAACGTTAATCCCGGCACACTACCATATTTATATAATACAACAGTATTAGAGTTACCAACAATCACTCCTCCCGCTCCTGCGGCTAATTATCAATTTATGGGATGGTATATCAATGATGTTCCTTTTACTATTGGAAGTACATTTACTTATATTGCAAATCAAACCGCTGTTGCCCGTTGGAGTTTTGCTATCAATATTACGAATACTACTCCCACTTGGGGAACCCCAGCCAGCAGCAACGGAATGTATTTGGAAGGCACCGACCATTCTTATACATTTACCCCTAATCCCGGTTATCATATAGCAAGTTTAATTGTCAATGGAGTTCAGCAAGTTACCACCGTTGATGCAGAACATTCTGACCCAATTACTTTAGATTTTAATAATCTTTCAGAGCCTAAAATCGTTAGTGTAACTTTCGCACTCAACTGCTACAACCATAACTTTGGAACTATAGGAGATGGCGTTACTATTACGCCTAATATTAACAATTGTGTATCGCACGGAACCAATCTTACTTATACTCTTTTGGTTGACGACTGCCATGATATTACCGGTATTACCGTTGATGGCACACCATTAACTCCGCCATTTAACAGTATTCCTCTCGGCACAATTACCGAACCTCTACCTCTTATTAATATTACTTCAGAAATAAGAACTTACACTATTACCGCTACTCCGGTTTCCGATCCTAACGGTACTATTACTCCCACCGGAACTTACGATTGCGGTACAGATGTAACTTATCATTTTGATGCTACCACAATGGGTTACCGTGCCAGTCAACTTTTTGTGGATGGTAATCCTGTAACTCCTGTTCCCCTCAGCGGTACATATACTTTTTATAATATACATGCAGACCATACCATTCATGTAGTATTTGAGCCTTGGCCCCAGTTTATCATTCAATTCGGTCCCGGTCAGTCTCAATCTGAACAAATGGGCGGTTATGTATATGCCAACCACAAACCCGATGAAGAAAACTATGTAGTAGTGGATTCAGCAGAAACCTATATCTTTACCATTGTTCCCGAACAGGGCTATCTCATTGATAAAGTTTATGTGGATGATGTTAATATGGGAGCAATTGCTACTTATACTTTTACTAATGTAAAGAAAAGCCACACTATCTTTGCTACTTTCAAACCCACTATGTTAACTATCGTTGCCACTTCCGATGCCAACGGTTCTATTGAACCTAACGGTAATGTACAAGTGGCTTACGGAACCACCCCCACTTTCTACACCACTCCTAATGCTGGATATGAATTACACAGACTTCTTGTGGATGGAGAAGATGTTGGAGCCCCCTCCTATACTTTCCCGCCTGTTACGGAAAACCACACTATTCATGCAATGTTTACAAAAATCCAGTACACAATTACCATTACTTCGGGCAATAACGGTACCACCGTTCCTGAAGATTTTGTAATGGTTAATCATGGAGCCAATCAAACTATTACTTTCTATCCCGAAGAGGGTTATGAAGTAGATCAGGTACTTATTGACGGCAATTCTACACCAAGCGCAGCAACAGCAGGCTACTATACCTTTACCAATGTAATAAGTAATCATACGATTGATGTAACCTTCAAACTCAAGATGTTTACCATTACGGCTACGCATCTGGGTGGTGGGCATATCCAGCCTTCCGGTGTTGAGTATGTTGAATATTGGGCTCATTCCGAAACTTATGTATTTGTACCTGAACCATGTTATCATGTAAAACAGGCTATCATTGACGGTGTTAATGACCCGGCAGCCGTAGCGGCAGGTTTCTACAAATTCTTAAATGTAACGGCAAACCACACCATTCATATTATCTTTGAACAGGATGAAAAGATAATCGTAGCCACAGCCACAGCCGGCGGTGCTATCAGCCCTGCCGGTGTTAAAACCGTTCTTTGCGGAGAAGAGCAAACTTTCGTTATGAATGCGTTTACCGATTATGAATTGGTTCGCGTTATGGTTGACGGAATCAACGATGAATTGGCAGTAGCAAACGGATATTACACTTTCTTCGATGTAACGGAAGATCACACCATTTTGGCTGAATTTGAAAGAAAAGGTCTCAATGTTTACTTGCCGAGCGAACCGGGTGCTATCATCACTCCTGTGGATGGCTCATCAAGCCCCGTTGCTTTTGGCGGCAATTTTAAGTTTGTTGTTGAACCCACCGAGGCTTACAACCAATCAACATTTACGGTGTATGCCAACAACGTAGTTATTCTTCCTGTTGGAGGTATTTATACTATTAATAATATTGTAGTAGATCAATATGTAACCATTACGGGTATTGACCTTAACAAGTATGAAATCCTGTCTAAAGCTAACGGTGGCGGTATGGTTAGTCCGCTGGGAATAACCAAAGTTACGCACGGTGAAAATCAAACTTACACCATTACCCCCAACAAGGATTACAAAATCAGCATCCTTGAAATAGATGGTGCTTCGGTAGGTTTGGTTGATGTTTATACCTTTACCGATGTAACGGGCACCCACAAAATTGAGGCATATTTTGAGTATGTTCCGCCTGTAAATCTTGACGATATTGATGCCGCTACGATTGAAGTATTCAGCCATCAAAATGTTGTAACTATTTTGAATACGAATTTAATTCCTGTTCAAAAAGTAGAGATTGTAGATATGTACGGGCGTTTGATTTGGGAAGGCAATGCCGTTGGCGAAAAAACCGACATTACACTAAATGTAGCCACCGGAATTTACAATGTACGGATTGTTACCGATGCTACCGTAACTGCGACAAAAGTTTCTATTGTTAAATAGAATTTATTTTTTTCATCTGTTTTTGAAAGGGCTGCTCAAAAGGCAGCCCTTTTTTGTTAATTCTAGTATTCTTTGTAATAGAGTAAAATTTATACTTTCGCCGAAATTTTTTTGGATGAATGATATTATACAATTACACGACAAAAAGTTTATCAAATTTATTGATTCTAAAACCATTGATTCGGCAATTTGTGAAATTGCCAAGCAGTTGAACAGCGATTATAGAGAAGATCCGCCACTCATTTTGGTTACCTTAAACGGTGCTATCGTTTTTGCCGCAGATCTGCTCAAACAACTGCAATTTTCGTGTCTGTTGTCTTGTATCAAATTAAGTTCTTATCACGGCACACAATCAACCGATACAATGAAAACTTTGATTGGATTGAATGAAGATGTTACGGGCAAAAGGGTACTCATTATTGAAGATATTGTGGACACCGGAAAAACTTATCAAACATTAGTACATTTATTACAAGAGAAAGAGGCAAGGGAGATACGAATTGCCACATTAACCCTAAAACCAGATGTTTACCAATTAGATTTGCCGGTGCATTATGTAGGAATTAAAATTCCCAATAAATTTGTAGTAGGAAGAGGATTAGATTACGATGGGTTGGGTAGAAATTTGAACGATATTTACCAACTTTATGAATGAGGTGAGAAGAGGTATGAGGTATGAGGTGAGAGGTTTGAGGTGAGAGGTGATGTGATGACTTTTATTACTTTTATATATGAAAAAAAATTTTCTTTTTTTGATTGTTTTCTTTTATTGCTTTGCGCAGGCGCAGGTAGTAAATCAGTTTCCGTGGACAGAGGGTTTTGAAGGTGAAACTTTTCCTTCACAAGGTTGGACAGTTCTTGATATTGATGGTGAAAAAACATGGACAAAAGGAACCATTCACACCCATAGCGGAACAGGTTCAGCATTTCACGATTGGGCAACGCCGCAACAAACTACCGCGTTGGTTACACCACAAATACAATTACCCAATTACGGAGAAGCAGTTCTTGATTTTTGGTCAAGATTTCAACTAATTGGTTATAAACATTGTAGTGTAATGATTTCTACCACTGTGAATAACAATATTAATGCTTTTACGGAAGTGAAAGTATTAGCCGGCGATGAAACTACAATTGCCGCGTGGAAAAATATTACTGTTTCACTCCAAAATTATGCAGGTCAAAATATTTATATTGCATTTTTATATGAAAATTATGATGGTCCTCAATGGTATATTGATGATGTTACCATTACCCATTTGGGAAGTTTTGTGGATATTCAAACGTTATCGCTTTCGCCCAAAACAGCCGATTATGCGGTTTTACACAACAACGACCCCATTAAAGTAAAATTAAAAAACAACGGTGGCAATGCCGCTACCGGTTTTGGATTGCAGTTGTGGCACAATGGAAGTTTGATAAATACCGAAACTTTTACAAGCTCAATTCCAAGTTTGGAAGAAGCCGAATTTACCTTTAACACTACAATAGATCTTACAACAGCGGGGCAGCACACCATTAAGGTGGTTGCACAAATAACCGGAGACCAAGTGCCTGAAAACGATGAAGTAACCTCAATACTTAACCATCTCGGCTGCTCGGTCATCAACACATTCCCATTTTTTGAAGGTTTTGAAAACAACGGATTAAGTTTGCCCTCTTGCTGGACACAAGAGTACTTAAATGGAGACTGCGACTGGCGGGTTATGGATGCCGCGTATGCAAACGGTATCCCCGGCATTGAACCCAAAACGGCTTTTGAAGGAAACTATAAAGTGGTTTTTTATGACATCGGAGAGGCAACTCGTTTATCAATGCCTCCTCTGAATCTGTTAGGATTAACAAATCCGGTATTGAAATTTCAACATATTCAACAACGGTATGTGAATGATATTGACAGTTTAATAGTGTTATACAAAACTTCGCTTTGGGTAGATTGGGCAATCTTGGAAAAATATACCGATATGGTTCAAGAATGGACAGAGCGAGTAATTCCGCTCCCCAACCCTTCCCCCGAATACTACATAGCCTTTGATGGATACGGCGAGTATGGGCACTCCATTCAGTTAGACAATGTTACGGCAGGCAGTTTCTTTAACAAAGATATTGCGGTACAAGCGATTACCCCTTCTGGTGTTCATGTAGGACTTTCTGATCAACAAGTAGTTACAACAACTATAAAGAACAACGGCAGCAGCGCGGTTTCCGGTATCAGTTTGTCGCTGTTTTTAAATGAAAGTTTTGTGGCTACAGAAGTTCTTCCCGGTTCTATTTCCGGACTGGGAGAAGCAACGTATTCTTTCAATGCCAAAGTTGACCTTTCTGTTTCCGGAAATTATACTTTAAAAGTAGTGGCAGAATTGGCAGGGGATGATGTTCCCGAAAACAATGAATTGACGGTAAACGTAAAAAATTTGGTTTGCGATGCACTCACTTATCCTTATGAAGAAGGTTTTGAAGAGGAGGTTTTTCCCCCGTATTGCTGGCTCAATGTGGGCACACAATGGGAAAAAATGAATTACGATCCGCATTCCGGATTAAGCAGAGCACGCCACAAATGGTGGGACGGTGCTCAAGATGGATGGCTTATTTCACCCAAATACAGTATCCCCGCAGGAGGAAATTTTGCGTTTGAATTTTGGTCTCATGTGTATGATGCAGCCTATTATACCTATTCGGGAATTTGGATTTCAACCACCAATACCAATATTTCTTCTTTTACCGAAATTCATGAATTAACTTACGATGAACGTCCGGAGGCAGTATGGATAAAATTAGAATTTTCACTAAATGCGTATGCCGGACAAAACGTATATGTGGCATTCAGATACAAAACCAACGGTGGGCAATCCGGTCATATCTGGTCGCTTGATGATATTAAAGTATTAAATTTAGATACTTTTATTGATGCGGAAGTAATGGATATTACCTCCCCCACAAGTTTGGAAATCAACCTCACGGATGCAGAACCTGTTACGGCAAAGATTAAAAACAACGGCGGCGATCCCCTCAGCAATTTTCAATTACAATTAGAGCATAACGGTGCCGTAGTAGCCACTGAAAACTATACGGGATTTATCCCAAGTTTGGCATCTGCAAACTACACCTTTACAAAAAAGTTGGATCTTTCGGCTGAAGGAAACCACACCATTAAAGTTACGGTAATTGCTGCAGGAGATATGGAACCCATCAATGATTCTAAAACTAAAATTGTGGAAAACAGGGTGTGCCCTCCTATTACAAGTTTTCCTTGGAAAGGAGAGTTTCAAGGCGAGGAAGCAGGGTCTATGGCGCATTGCTGGGTTAATCTTGATGAAAATAACGATACTAAAAAATGGTGGTCAATGGAAAACAACGGGGTGTATTACGCCATCTCGGAATCTTACGATGTTATGTATGAATTTGAGTTAACACCCGACAACTGGCTCATTACTCCGCCTTTAAAATTGATGAGTGGAGAAACAACACTTTCGTTTAAGATAGGCAGTGCCAACTCTTCGGAATCGGGTGCCGAAAATTACTCCGTATTAGTTTCCAACGAGGGCGTTAATCCCATTCATTTTACAACCATTTTTACCGAAAAACTAAATCCTTTAACTTATACCGAATTTTTATCCGGTTCACTTTCCGGTTATGGTGTAAAAAATGTCAATTTATCTTTGGCAGATTTTGTGGGAGAAACCGTTCATATCGCGTTTCGCCATTGGGATTGTACGGCACAAGACCGTTTGCTGCTTTCAGATATTGAAATCAACAGTAAAATATCCATAACTGAAAATTCTAACAACGTTTCACCCTTGTTTGGTTATGTTCAAAACAATACGTTATATATTGGAGGACTCTTTGTGGGAGAGGAATTTTCAGTCTATTCTATGATGGGGCAGTTGGTGTATCAAAGTGTGGCGCAGAATGAAACGGAGCGGGTTACACTGAACACCCACGGGTTATATGTGGTGCGTGCAGGAAATAGGGTAGTGAAAGCAGTGAGGTAAGAGGTTTGTGGTATGAGGTATGAGGTAAGAGTATTTACTTACTTTAAAATAAATGCAGAAATAACCTCTACTAATTCTTCTATGATAGGTAAATCAGGATTTTTATAGGTTGCGAATTGTTCGTTTTGCTTTTTTAAGTGCTTCAGAAAGCAACCATTCTATTTGACCGTTTGTACTGCGGAATTCATCGGCAGCCCATTTTTCAATGGCTGCCAATGTTTCTGCATCAATTCGTATAATAAACGGTTTTTTTTCGTTTGCCATCTTAATTGTAAAGTGTTCCGGCGTTTACAACGGGCGTAGTTTCGCGGTCGGAAGTCAAAACTACCATCAAATTGCTTGCCATAGCCGCCTTTTTGTCATCGTCTAAGTCTAATACATTCTTTTCCGACAACTGTTTCAGTGCTAACTCTACCATACTTACAGCCCCTTCTACGATTTTGTAACGGGCTGCCACGATGGCGGTTGCCTGTTGCCGTCTCAACATAGCACCGGCAATTTCGGGGGCATACGCCAAATAACTGATTCGCGCTTCAATTACTTTAATTCCTGCAATAGCAAGCCGCTCGGTTAAGGCGTCTTCCAGCATATCGTTCACTTCTTCTCCCCCACCGCGCAAAGTAATCTCTGCGTGTTCATCTTCCAAATTATCGTAAGGATAAGAACCCGCTAAATTTCTAATTGCCGCTTCGCTTTGCACATTCACAAAATTTACATAATTATCCACATCGAAAGAGGCTTTAAAAGTATCCTCTACTTTCCATACCAATACCGCACCGATTAAAATGGGATTTCCCATCTTGTCGTTTACTTTGATAGGGTCGCTGTTTTCGTTTCTTGCCCGAACCGAAATACGCGCCCGAACCGTAAAAGGATTAAACCAGTAAAAACCGTTGTTTGTACACGTTCCCTGATATTTTCCAAAAAAAGTAATTACCAACGCTTCATTCGGTTTGATGATAGAAAACCCTACCATCATGATGAGCGATACGGCAGTAAGAATTAGCATAAGCCATTGAAGTCCAGAAGATTCTGGAATATTAGCCTCCATAAGTGCCGGAATTAAAATGCCGGCAATAGCAACAAACAACAGCAGGGTAAACATCCCAAAGCCGTTGTGTCCTGAAATAAATTTTTCTTTTTTGTCCATATTACATTAAATTAAATTGGTTTTTTTTATCCATTCTTTCCATTTTAAGTATTGCTGCCTCTAATTCATTGGCTTTTTGAGTTCCAATCATTATTTTTTTGCCATCCTTTAATAATAGTTGCAAAATATCACGTCCGGAAATGGTATAGGCTGTGGCTTTATTAAATTTTCTTGCCAAATGTATCCCTGTAAAATCAAATTTAAACCCAAAACCGCCTCCGGTTCTAATTCCGTAACCGCCAAATTCTCTTACCGGCACATTTCTTCTAACAGTTGCCTCTGAAATATCTTCCCATCTATAATGGCGAAAAGAGCGATGAAAGGGAAACATTTTAACGTTTATCTTTTCATACGTAATCATCATTTCTAATCTCGTCATCAATAATAAAACAAAAACGCCTGTCATAAGCACGAAAGTAACCAGAAATAGTATGAGCAAACCCGTATTACTTATGGGTTCATCTCCCCACGGTTTATCGAAAACTATTTGTTGAATAACGCCGTAGAGAATAATACCAGGAGTAATAAATAATGCGGAAAACAATAACCAGTGCCATACTTGGCGGTATTTTTGCTGCTCGGAAAACAAAATTTTACCTTTCATTTTGATATCAATTTGATAGCGCGAAAATAAAATTATTTTAATAGGAACGGAAAAAAATATTTTTTTCTATTAATTTTTTTGATTGTGTTTTTATTGATTAAACACATACATCAAAATATTTGCTCCCATTTGCAGTGCTTTGGTTCGGGTGGCTTCCGAGTCTTTGTGCACGGCGTAGTCTTCCCAGCCATCGCCGAGGTCGCTTTCGTAGGAGTAGAAACACACCAAACGACCTTCCCAAAAAATGCCGAAACCTTGCGGGGGTTTGTTGTCGTGCTCGTGAATTTTTGGCAACCCGTTAGGGAAGTTGAATTTTTGATGAAAGATGGGGTGATTATAAGGAATTTCCACAAAATCAAATTCGGGAAAAACTTTTTTCATAGCAGGACGAATATAGGGGTCTAATCCGTAGTTGTCGTCAATATGCAAAAAGCCACCTGCAATCAAATAGTTGCGCAGGTTTTGGGCTTCGGCATCACTAAACACTACGTTGCCGTGTCCGGTAATGTGCACAAAGGGGTAGCGATACAAATCCACACTGCCCACTTCCACCACTTCATATTTTGGATTGAGGGTCATATCCAAATTTTGATTGCAAAAAGCGATAAGATTTTTCAAAGAAGTGGGGTTGGCGTACCAATCGCCACCACCACGATATTGAAGGAGAGCAATTTGCTGTGCAGAAAGCAAATGCGTAAAAAAGAAAAAGGCAAGAATAAAATATAGTTTTTTCAAAACAAAAATTTTTAAGTTCGCTTATTAACGTTTGAATTAACTTTATATTTTTTTCTTAAAAAATTAACTCCTTTGCGAGCAAAATAACTGCATACAATACCATTATTTTATACTCAAATTATGAAAATTGCAACCGATTGTGTTCAAAATCTATAATTGAATAAATAGTTGTATTTTTGCGTCGTGATAAATAATAACGATATATGGCAATAAACGGTTGGCTGCAAGGCTTGGCGAAAATTTCCCCAACTTGCAAAAGACATTTTGAAAATTAGTATTTTATGAAAAAACATTTGAATCTTTTGTCGAACAAATTAAATAAAAAAATGAAAAATTTATTGACTTTTTTAGGAATGCTCGCCTTTCTGGGCTTGAGCCAAGTTGTGAATGCACAGCAAAAATTTAACGTTCAAAATGGAGCGAAAACAGAGTTTTACAACGATATTGAAACTGCGATAGAGCAAGCACAGGCAGGCGATACTGTTTATTTGCCAGCGGGCTTAATCCAACTTCAAAATGACCTTGTCATTGATAAAAGGTTGTCACTTGTTGGTGTTGGTTGGGATATAAATACTCTACAGACGACTTTTCCAACAGAGATTAACAAAATCATTACTTTTACAGAAAATGCAAATGGCAGTTTACTTACCGGATGTAAGATTAATGGTAATATTTATTTGGGCAATAGTAGTGCCGTACAAGATATTAAATTGATTAGAAATCAGATTATTGGTGCTGTATGTTATATTTACATTTACGCGGGCAGTTCGAATATATCTATAAGAGAAAATTATATTTATCTTCGCACTGGAAATCAACAATTTAACATATCTGCAAACCCTGCTTCAACATCAAATTTACCACACAATTGCTTTATTGAAAACAATATTTTTAGTTGTGGCGGCACTGCTCTTATTTTGAGTATTAAAAATTCTTATGTAATCAACAATGTATTTGATGCTTCTTTCGGTCTTAATGATAACAGTTATAATATTAAAACAAATTATACCATTGTGCAAAATAATTACATACGTAACACTATAACCTATTTTCCTAGTCTTTATGCAGGTGAAAATAATATTTTTAATAACAATGCTTTTGGAAATGATGTAACATTTCCCGGTGGTTCAAATACTGGTGTAGATAACTTGATGAATCAAGCCTTTGACGATACATTTGAAAGCGGCACCTATCATGTAAAAGCAACATCTCTTTGCAAAAATGCAGGAACAGATGGAACAGATATTGGTATCTACGGAGGTGTGTTCCCTTATAAAGATGGTTCTATACCTTTTAATCCTCATATTCGCCCCAATTCAATTGCTACGCAAACCGACAGTGAAGGAAAATTACAGATAAATATTACTATTACAGCACAAGAAAGATAGAAACTCATAAAAGTTTGATTATGAAAAAAATAATATTTATCATTTTTTATGTTTTAACCGGTTTCTATCTATTGGGACAAACATTATTAACGGAATATGAATATTGGTTTGATGATAATTATTCAGCAAAAACCAATATATCTATTTCTCCAACAAGCACCTATAATTTACAAACTGCAATAGAATGTGAGCAACTTGAGGATGGATTACATATTTTCAATATTCGTTTTAAAGATAATTCAGGGCAATGGAGTAGTACGGTGTCGCAATATTTTCAAAAACTGACGATACAGAACTATGGCAATATACTTGTAACCGAGTATGAGTATTGGTTTGATGATGACTATTCAGCAAAAACCAATATATCTATTTCTCCAACAAGCACCTATCAATTACAAACTGCAATAGAATGTGAGCAACTTGAGGATGGATTACATATTTTCAATATTCGCTTTAAAGATAATTTAGGACATTGGAGCAGTACGACATCACAATATTTTCAAAAAATTACAGTACCACAACTTGATAATGTATTGGTTTTAGGCGAGTATTGGTTTAACGACAATCGCGCCGATGTGCAAACTATCGAAATTGACAGTACTGACACTTTTATCATCCTCGAAGCATTTGATGTAGCTCATCTAACAGAAATTACTAACACCATTCATTTTCGTTTCAAAGACAAATACGGAGCGTGGAGCAGTGTAAATTCTACAAATTTTTGGCGGGTGCCCAATGCAGATTTTACGCATATTTCCGGTTTAGAAGAAGTAGCATTCACAAACACAACGAAATATGCCGATACATACCAATGGGATTTTGGGGATGGTAATACAAGTACTCAAGTAAATCCTTTGCATGAATATGACGAACCGGGCGCGTATTTGGTGCAACTTATTGCGAATAATATGCTGTTTAGAGACACTGTTGAGCATTATGTAGAGATTGAGGGAGTTAAAAGAATTAGCAATAACAGAGGTGGAAATGCCGGCTTTGCTTCGTTCGACATCTATGGCGGCGGATTATCCGAAAGTACTATAGTAAAACTAATAAAAGATGGGTATATCATATCTACCCATTTGCTTTATAAGAAAGAACCGGGTGTTATTTGTGCAACTTTTGATTTAACCGATAAGCCGATAGGAGTTTATGATATTGTTGTTACCATTAATGGGAATGATTATGTGATAATTAATGGATTTACGATAGAGGAAGCTAATTATCCCGATGTATCCGTTAAACTTGATGGTAACACTGTGTTTATTCCGGGTAGATGGCAAACATATACCGTTAATTATGAAAATTTATGTAATACTGATGTTTATGGGTTGCCGATTAATTTAATTTTGAGCAATAATTTAGAGTGCGAATTTGTATTTGATTTAATTGATAGTATTGGTGGAAGTGTCTTGGATATATATGATTCGGATAATTATGTTACTTTAACATATTTAACATCAGAATTGTTTTGTGAAAACGATATTATTACTCTTCTTGGCTCTATTAATGATTATTCCGAAATAATTTCTTTGAGTACGATACCATTTGATGGTAAAATGTATTCTGTAATAATTCCACATATTCCGGCTAATACAAATGGTTTTTTTTCTTTTCGACTCAAAATTGATGTTTCATCAACAACAAAAGTATTTGTCAATACAGGAGAAATATTGAATGAAATTTATTTCAATATTCAAGAAGATAATGTCGAACAAAATGAAATTTTTGGCTACAAACTTACAGAAACATTGAATATAGAAAAAGAAAAACTAAGCAAAATTATTCGTAACGAGATAAATAAATCATTTATAGAACCACAAACTACATCTAAAAAACAATTGGTTAATCTAATAAAACTACTGAATAGTAGTAATTGCTTTCAAAATGCTAAAAAAAACAATAACGATATTATTTCCGGACCGAACTCAATGTGTGAATTTTTTGCTGATGAAATCAAACGTTTAGATGCGCGATTAAAACCTAATGGCTGTGGCCCAGATTGGTTACCTATTGTTCCTAATCTATGGTTTAAACAAGCATGTGATAAGCACGATAATGGTTATGCTATTTGTAGAAAATCAAAAATTGAAACCGATGTAGAATTTTATTGGGATATGTGTGCTGCGTGTGAATTAAAATACTCAGGTCTGGCTGAATCAAATCTAAATCTAAGATTATGTCTAACAGCAGCTTTTCAATATTATATGTCTGTTTTATACTTTGGTTATCCTGCTTATAAGTTTGCACAGAAAGATGCTTGTTTATTAGAAGATTATGAAAAAAACAAAAATCAAATACGTTGTCCTGAACCGACAGTTATGACACCTCAAATTTCTTATGACCCCAATGAAATAATCGGTATTTTCGGTTTCGGTGATGAAAATTACATCCAAAAAAAATCACATCTAAATTACACTATCTACTTTGAAAACGATGCAGAACTCGCTACAGCCCCCGCTCAAGAAATTTTATTAATTGACACATTGGATTTAACAAAATTCAACCCCGAAGATTTTAGTTTCGGCACATTCACTTTCCGTGATATTACAATTGAAGCTATCCCAAACGTAATGGAATTTTCAAAAGATGTAGATATGCGGGAACTTGATGAAAATATCATTGTTCGCATCTCCGCTACATTTGATAAAGCAACCGGCATTATTCGCTGTCATTTTATTGCATTTGACCCCGAAACGATGGACTTAACGGAAAGTCCGTTTTTGGGAGTTTTGTATCCGAACACTGACCCGCCTATTGGTGAAGGAAACATAATGTATAGAATAGGAGTTTTGCCTTCCGTAACTCATGGTGATATAATTGAAAATCAAGCGCATATTATTTTCGATTTGAACGAGCCTATCGCAACCAATATTTTCATTAATACCATAGATACCATAAAACCCAATAGCAGCATGAGTTATACGCCGGCGGGAATAAATGACTCAACTTATCTTATTTCGTGGAACGGCACAGATTTGGGTTCGGGTATTCGTAACTATACCGTTTATTTGAGTGAAAATGACGAGGAATATATTATATGGCAATACAATACTACGGAAACCTCTGATACACTTTTTGGAAATATGCGTACAAGTTACAAATTTTATTGCATTGCTACCGACAATGTTGGCAATCGTGAAGATCCAAAAGATTTTGAGATAGAAATTATCACAGGCTATAGGCTTACCGTAAATTATGGCACAGGTTCAGGAATTTATGACTACGGTGACATCGTTGAAATTGAAGCAACCCCACAACCTAACTACCATTTTACCCAATGGCACGATGGCAATACTGAGAATCCGCGAACCATTACCATAACGCAAGATACTGTATTTACCGCAGAGTTTATTATTAATACCCATATACTTACAGTAAACTTCGGTACGGGCTCTGGTATTTATGATTATGGCAGTATTATAGAGATAGAATCTACACCTGAATCTAACTACATTTTTGCACAATGGCACGATGGAAATATCGAAAATCCAAGAAGTATTACCTTAATTCAAGATACTACTTTTACGGCAGAGTTTACCTTGAGTATTACGGAAATCAAAACAGAGCAAGGTACCATTAAGATTTATCCGAACCCGACAAAAGGCACTTTAACGGTAGAATACCAAAATTATACCGATAACCTACAAAACACTATCGAATTTTATAATGTAATTGGAATGCTTGTGGCTACTTACAAAACTATGGGTGTTAAAACGGAAATTGATATTTCACATTTAACTCAAGGAGTGTATGTTGTTAAAATTGGAAATGAAGCAATTCAGGTAGTGAAACAGTAAAACCTTAAGGAGAAGCGCAGGCATACTTCCTGCCCTTTGTTTGTAGTTTGTAATAAAAAATCGGATAGCATTCTCTGTGAACTCTGTGTTTCTCTGTGAACTCTGTGTTGAATAAAAAAATTAACTAATAAGGTTATGATTTTCAATGTATTTTATTGCTACTAAGGTGTTTTAATGTTTATATAAGGTAAAAATAAGGTATTGTACCAAACCATAATCAAAAATCATCTTTTATTTTAATGATTTTGCCCTAGTTAATTTTTATTTTCTATGTATAATTTTGATATTTTTCTATTTTTGCACTTCTTATTCACAAAAAATTTTATGTATGGAACAAAATGTACTTTATGTTCAAAAAAAGTTAGAACCTAATAGCCACAAATTCTGGCGCGTAGTGTTCGGCTCAATGGTAGGATTTATTTTTAGCAATATCCTGATTATTTTTTTCAGCATCTTTTTGGCGTTGGGAATAGTGGCATCTATGGTCTCCTCCACAACCCCTTTGATTAAACCCAACAGTGTACTAAAGATTACGCTAAGCGGCAACATTGAAGAAAGGGGTGAAGATAACCCCTTTGAAAACACCGGATTGGAAAGTTACGGAACTTCAATTACCGGATTGGAAGATATCTTAAATTGTATCAATGTTGCAAAAACCGACCCAAATATTAAAGGTATAAGCCTTGAATTAGGAGTGTCGGTGATGGCAGGCAGTGCAACACTTACGGAAATTAGAAATGCTTTGGAAAACTTTAAAAACTCCGGAAAATTTATCTATGCTTATAGCGAATCTTACTCGCAAAGAGCATATTATATATCTTCTGTGGCAGATAAAGTTTTTATAAGCAACTACGGAAACGTGGACATCAAAGGGTTAGCCTTCCAAATAATGTTTTACAAAGGATTGATAGATAAATTGGATGCAGATGTGCAAATTATTCGGCACGGAACTTTTAAAAGTGCCGTCGAACCCTTTATTTTAGATAAAATGAGTGCCGCAAACCGCGAACAGATGACTCTTTTGGCAGACAATCTTTGGAGTGTGTATTTGAAAGATATTTCCGAAAGTAGAAATATTACTAAAGAATCTCTAAATCTCATCGCCGACCAGTTGCTTTGCTTTAATGCTAAAATGTGCGAAGAGCAAAATTTAGTGGATGGTATTATATATCCTATTGAATATCAGAATTTTTTAAAAGATAAATTAGAAATTTCAGAAAAAGATAAAATCAATATTGCAACGATAAACAGTTACAAAAAATTTGCCGCAGTAAAAGAAAAAGCGGAAAACATTGCTATTGTGTATGCTTACGGTTCTATTTATGATGGAAAAGGAAGCGATAAAAATATCTATTCCGATAATTTGTGTAAAGAGATTCGCAAAGCGTATCAAAATAATAAAGTGAAAGCGATTGTGTTGCGCGTTAATTCGGGCGGAGGTAGTGCGCTGGCTTCCGAAATGATTTGGAACGAAATTGAATTGGCAAAAGCAGCCGGAAAAATAGTGGTAACCTCAATGGGCGATTATGCCGCATCGGGTGGCTACTACATCGCTTGCAACTCCGATTATATTATGGCGCAACCTAATACATTAACCGGCTCTATCGGAGTTTTCGGAATGATACCATCATTTCAAAAAATGTTGAAAAACAAATTAGGCATCACAATAGATGTAGTAAAAAGTAATCCCCACGCCGATATGCTGAGCATCGTCGGTCGCCCGTTAGATGAATTGGAAATCAAAAAAATGACGGCTCATATAGAAGAAATTTACAACATCTTTACAAACAGAGTCGCCACAGGAAGAAACCTCCCCATTGAAGAAGTGTATAAAATTGGCGAAGGGCGCGTATGGTCGGGAATTGAAGCAAAAAAAATAGGATTGGTTGACCAATTAGGGAATATGGAAGATGCCATAACCAAAGCCGCAGAATTGGCAGAATTGGAAAACTACGGAATTATTTGTTATCCCGAACAAAAAGATTTCTTTACCAAACTATTATCCAAATTAGATTCCGAAACAAAAGTTGAAAAAGCCCTCCAACAACAACTCGGCGACCTCTACTTTACCTACAAAGGTATCAAAACCATAACCGAAACCACCGGCATTCAAGCAAAATTACCGTTTGAAATAGTGATGACTGAATAATTAATCATCTAATCACTAACATTATGTTTCTCAGCGCATTTTATATTTATTTATGGGTAATGATTGGGGTCGCGGTGGCTACTTTCATTACCTTGTATTTTGTGGAAGCCGGTTACGGCATCTTACTTTCCGAAAAATGGGGAAAAACCATCAGCAATAAATGGGCGTGGTTTTTTATGGAGGCTCCTATTTTTCTATCAATGATTATTTTATGGCTCAGTTCCCCTCACAGATGGGAAGTTGTGCCTATGGTTTTTTTGCTCATTTTTCAAACGCACTACATTCAGCGCACCCTTATTTTTCCGTTTCTACTGAAAGGAAAAAGCAGAATGCCCATCGGAATTATGTGTTTGGGAATCTCTTTTAATATCTTAAACTCTATGATGCAAGGGTATTGGATGTTTTATGTGGCGCATCTGCCCGATCAACCCGCAAAGTTTGTGAGGGTTTTGTCTGAGGGAGGAAATTGGTTTCTCTCTTGGCAATTTATTCTGGGAATCTGTTTATTTATAGCAGGTTTTATCATTAATCTTCGTTCCGATTATATTATTCGTCATCTTCGTAAAGACCCAAACGATACCCAACACTATTTCCCAAAAGGTTTTATGTTTAACTATGTAACCAGTGCGAACTATTTTGGAGAATTGGTAGAGTGGTTGGGTTTTGCCATTTTAACGTGGTCGGTTCCGGGGTTGGTATTTTTTGTGTGGACATTTGCCAATTTGGTTCCCCGCGCCAACGCCATTCACAAACGCTACCAAAAAGAGTTCCCCGAAGAGATGAAAAACAGGAAGTTGAAGAGAGTGATACCGCTAATATACTAATGAATAATGGTCAAAATAAAAATCCTCTTCATCATAAACCCAATTTCAGGCGGGCACAATAAAGCAAAGATTATTCAAGATATTCCCAAATTATTGGATAATAACAGATTCGATATTTCTATTTCTCATACCAAACATTGTGGACACGCCGCTCAGTTGGCGAAAAATGCCGTAGAAAAAAACATAGATATCGTAGTGGCAGTGGGCGGAGACGGCACCATTAACGAAGTAGCCTCACAATTAGTGAACACCCAAACCGCATTGGCAATTGTGCCCTGTGGCTCAGGAAACGGATTGGCACGAGATTTGAAAATTTCACTCCATTACAAAAAAGCAATAAAACTTATTAACTCATTAAAAATAAAAAAAATAGATGTGGGGGTTTGTAACAACCAATACTTTTTTAGTTTAACCGGTGTAGGTTTTGACGCAAAAGTGGCGTACGATTTCAACAAAGGAAAAAAGAGAAAATTTGTGGGTTACGCCTGGGCTATTTTGAAAGATTATTTTAATGAAAACAACCAACCGTACGAAATTAAAATTGATGATGAAACCCTGTCGGATACGTTTTTCTTTATCACTATTGCCAACTGCTCTCAATGGGGTTATAATGTAAATGTTGTGCCGGGCGCATCCTTAGACGATAATCTGTTATCGGTAAATTTGTGTAAAAAACCTAACCTCCTCTCACTCTTCCCTTTTGTTTTAAGATTGTTGTTTGGAAAAATTAATACTTCAAAATATTGTAACATAAAAACCGCACAAAATATAACCATACAGGCAAAACAAAATTTTTATTACCATATTGATGGCGACTCAAAAGGAGTAACAAACATCATTGATACTCGAATTTTGCATAAAGCATTAAATATTTTAACTCAATAAGTGTTTTATTGTATTTATATTACATTGTTATTTTTATATTTTTGCAGCCATTAAAAGAAATGTTTCACCTAAAATTATACAACAAAATGAAAAAAATTAATCTTTTATCGTTTATTGCGTTTATTGCGCTGATTATGAGTGGTTGCGGATTAGGAAAAATGGTTCCTACCAACCAAGTACAACTAAAACTTGAAAATCCTGATTTGGAAAATCATGGCGGCAAAGTTGAATATGCAGTGAAAGGAGAAGTGCCCCCAAAATTTATGAAGAAAAAAGCGACAATAGATCTTCAAGTGCCCGTGCTTATGAATGAAAATGGTACAGACATTACCGAAATTAAGACCATTAAATTAGTAGGCGAAAAATCGAAAGAACAAGGTACCGTAATTCCGTTTAAAACCGGTGGCTCTTTCTCCGTTGCAGGAAGTTTTCCCTTTGAAGAAAAACTTGCCGATAAGGGAATCTACGGGTTAAGTACCGCAAAAGCAGGAAAAAAAGAGTTTACATATCCTCCGGTTAATATTGGAGAAGGAATTATCAACACCTCTTCCCGCTTAGGAATGAACCCCATTTTAAGCGAAAATGCCGGAAATGGAACTATGCTCCTGTATGCCCCGCACAACTATAAACCCGAATTTGAAACCAAAACAGGTATGATATATTTTGAAGTAAATAGACACGACCTCAACTGGAATCTGAAATTGAATAAAGATAATACCGCCAAACAAGTGTTGGATGATATGAAAAACTTCCTCTTCAATGCCTTTGAAACCAATAAGAATATTCAAAAAATTATCATCTCCGGTTGGGCATCCCCAGAAGGCGAAGAATCCCTTAATCAAGGACTCTCTGAAAAACGTTTCGACCAAGGTAAAAAATGGCTGACCAAACAAATGGAAGACTGGAGAAGAGATTACTCTAAAAAAACAAAAACGAAACTGAAAGATGTGGTACTTCCGGAATTGGTTTTTGAAAACAATGCCAACGGCGAAGACTGGTCTGGTTTTGAAACGGCAGTAGAAAAATCGAATATCAGAGAGAAAAACCAAATCTTGAATGTAGTGCGCTCACAAAAAGAATCTTCTGCAAGAGAGCAGAAAATTAGAGAGATGACCGACATCTACACCGAAATTGCAGATGTTATTCTTCCCCCGCTCCGCCGCGCAGAAATCACTGTGGTTTACAACAAAAACAATTACACCGATGAGGAGATTTTTGAATTAGCCCTTACCGAACCTTCCAAATTGAATGCCAATGAAAAGTTGTTTGCCGCATCAAATAACCCCGATTTAGCAGTGAAAGAAGCACTTAATAACGAGATTACTTTAGACGAAGAGTCGCAAAACGACTGGCGGGCATATAGCAATTTGGGTATTCTTGCTATCAATGAATTTTTATCAACTGCCGACAAAACCCATTTGGAATCAGCACAAAACTTTTTAGATAAAGCAAATGCCATTTCTCCAAATAACGGTATTGTTTTAAATAATATGGGAATTTTATATTTCTTGGACGGAAAAATTGCAGAAGCCAAAAACGCTTTCGAAGCATCTCAAAAAGCACAAATTGAACCTGTTAGACAAGATTATAACTTGGGAATTTTCAAAATTACAGAAGGTAATTATGCAGCCGCACAACAATCTATGGGTAATCGTAGTTGCGACTACGCTATGGCTTTAACTCAACTGTTGAGTAAAGATTACAACGCCGCAAAAGCCTCTATCGATTGTGTGCAACCCAAAGATGCCAAAGCATACTATTTAGCCGCTGTTATCGGTGCACGTCAAAAAGTTGAAAACGATGTAATTACAAATCTTACAGAAGCCATTAAATTGGATAGTAACTATATATTTGAAGCACAAAAAGATGCTGAGTTTAAGAAATTTAAAAACAATGAAAATTTCAAAAAATTAGTTACTGTTACTTATAAATGGGCTGATTAACAATTGCTTACAAGAAACTTAATCAAACATAATGTTTCCTGTTACAAATCTTTCTACCGATTAGTAGCCGTTGCGGTTGTTGTGGCAGTGGGGGTTATCACGGGAAGTTTGGCAGTGGGAGATTCTGTGCGCCATACTTTGAAAAAACGTGTGGAAGAACGTTTAGGAAACACAGAAACTATTATCTTTTCAAAATATTCATATATTGATGATTCCATTGTAAAAAAAATGGAACATTCTGCCCCAATATTGTTATCTAACGGTTTTATTTCTATTTCGGGAAAGTTAATTCCGGTAACGGTTTGGGGAAGAGATGATTTGAATATTCAAAAAGGTTATACAAAAATCAATCAAAGTTTGTATGATGAAATAAAAACCTCACAACCACAAGAGATTGTGTTGCGTTTGCCATCCGAAGGAATGATACCGGCAGGTTCTATGTTTGTTACGGATACCTATACCCAAAGTTTGCGTTTAACTTTCGATTCTGTTATTTCTGTAAAACAGGGTGGAAATATAAATTTGAAAAACGAACAAACTATTCCCTTCAACATTTTCGTAAACAGAGCGGAACTCGCCGAAATTCTACAGGTGGAAAACAAAATCAACCTTATTTTATCAGATAAAATGATTACAAAAGATGAGTTTTCTGCAATTTGGAATTATACTATGTCAGGATTAACAGTAGAAACTCATAATCAAACCACAACGGTAAAATCAAACCGCATCTTTATTCAAGATAAAATTGTGGAAACAGTTTATAAGAATAACGAATTAAAAGATAATCAGTTTATTAACAGATTCTATTATTATTTGGCAAATGCCATACGAAATAAAGAAAAAACCATTCCTTATACTTTTGTTACGGCGGTTGATTATTTTAATGATTATAAATTAAATATTGATGAAATAATAGTTTCCGATTATGCGGCTAAAAGACTGAATGTTAAATTAAATGATACTCTATCCATCCGTTATTTTGTATCAAAATCTTTTAAAACTTTAGTTGAAGATTCTGTTTTTCTTAAAGTAGTTAAAATAGTATCACAGAAAGAATTATTAAATGATAAAACCTTAACAGCGGATTTTCCGGGTTTATCCAACGTAGAATCTTGTACCGATTGGAACAGCGATTTGCCCATCAATATGAGTTTGATTACCAAGGAGGATGAAGAATATTGGGAAAATTTTCGGAACACCCCCACGGCAATTTTGCCTTATTCTACAATGTTTAATGAATGGAAGAATGCTTTTGGCAGTGCCACCGCACTACAGATTGAAAACCCCACCCACCTCAACGAGGTAACATTCGATATGTTTGATATTCAAATCATCTATCCTCGAGAAACCGGAATGATTGCGGCACAATCGGGGGTAGATTTTTCTACTTTATTTCTCTCGCTTGGTATTTTTATCATTATTGCTGCTGTTTTGTTAATGATTGTACCTTTTTCGGAAATGCTTTTTCGCAGGCAAGATGAGATAAGTTTGTTGAAAGCAACCGGATTTTCCAACAAACGTATTTTGAACCTGTTTTGGCAAGAATCCGTACCTGTGGTAGTTGTTTCTGCAATTCTGGGAGTTTTGGCAGGATTGGGTTACACTTCTTTGATTTTGTTTCTATTAAGCACCGTTTGGCAAGGAGCCACCCACACCTACGGTTTTAGTCTTGGAATAAATATTATTAATATAATAACAGGATTGGCTTTTGGCGTAAGTTTATCATTATTAACCGTATATTTTTGTTTAAAACGAAATTTAATCAACCGAAAAACTTTCAAGGTTTTATCTCTTAATAAGCGACTTGATGGGATTTAAGAATTTATCCAACAACCGCAAATCTTCGGTAATGATTTCGGCTGTGCCGGTCATTTCTTGGCTGAATGTTAACTCTTTGACCGACATTCACGCAGATCCCCCACAGTTTGTAAAGATAAGTGAAGCCAAGATGTACGACAAAAACTTTTTGCAATATCTAAATTTGTCAAAAGGCAGTATGGTTGTGTTTGACAAGGCGTACAACTATTATCTGCAGTTTGCCAAATGGACAGAAATAGGTGTGAATTTTGTCTGTCGCTTAAAAGAAAATGCCCAATATGAAGTTCAAGGAAATCCATACTTTGAAAAGGATTTAAGAAAAGGTGAATTTGGCGTTTATAAAGTGAAACATATTCACATCAATTACTCAGAAACCGTTGAAGTTAACGTTGAAGGAAAAAAGAAAACCAAAAAAGTCAAACAGAAAAAGAGATTGTGTTTGCGTTTGGTTTTCTATAAAGATGAGCAAGGTAGAAACTTCAAGTTTATTACCAATAATTGGGAAATAACTGACGAAGAAGTCGCTTTGATTTACAAATGTCGCTGGTCAATTGAGACGACTTTCAAAAAATTGAAACAGAATTTTCAATTAACCTATTTCTATTCCGACACGGAAAACGGAATTAAAACACAAGTTTGGTGTACTTTGATAGCATACCTATTGTTATTAGTAATACAAACTGAATCGGAAAATAAAAAAGCATTATCAACGGTAGCAGCACTGTTGCGGATGCATTTGATTAGTCATTTGGACTTGAAATGAGTGGTAACAGAAGGTAGAAGATGGTACGAAAAACGAACAAAGAGCCGAAACAAAAGCCCAACAATTGCTCAAATATCGTTGTTTTAATGGGGGGTAGGTTTTTGAAATCTGAAAAATATTTTTTTCAACCAACTAATTATAAGAAATATATAAAAGAAAAATAACAAAAATTTAGTTTAACCGTTTATTAGTGAAAATCAATAGTGATTCTTTTTATCAATTCTTTGTTATCCTTGCGAAAGTCAGAAATGGTCCAATGGTCGGGGTGTAGATTGTTCATAAGCCAAATTGCCTCAAGATTACGTTTAGATTCATTTTCTAATTTACGGGAAGAACTTACAGAATTAAAATA